>Ga0105054_10001457_pt1 | contig 38845 bp, 41 predicted proteins | sample BON02_FD_78091 | JGI IMG/M metagenome (GOLD analysis project Ga0105054, IMG submission 78091) | Freshwater microbial communities from Lake Bonney liftoff mats and glacier meltwater in Antarctica - BON-02 (megahit assembly) | ecosystem: Environmental > Aquatic > Freshwater > Ice > Glacier...
AGCAGAATTGTTAGTGTTAAAAATTGGAATCAAGACACTAAACTAGCATCTAATAAAAAGTAAATAAAAAAAGGTTATAAAAAAAACCGCATCATTTAAATGATGCGGTTTTTTTGTTGATAAAAGTTTTGCCTTACTTACTTTTTTTATAAAATTTATATTGTAAGTATTGGTAAGCATCTCTAGGTAATATATCAATCCACTTTTTGTATTTAATAAACCATTTAAAACGGATAGAAGAAAAACCTTGTGTAAGGTATGCGGCTACAAACGGATGCGCATTAAGCGTAATCTTTTTATAGTTTTTTCCGCTAGATATAATTCTTTCTAACTCAATTTCTATTTTATCAATTAAAATAATTGGAGCCTCAACTTCTCCGTTAATATTCGGATTAGGTTCTCTTGTTTTAATTTCTAATTCTGGTCTTACTCTTTGACGAGTTATTTGCACCAATCCAAATTTACTTGGTGGTAAAATTTTGTGTTTTGTTCTATCAAAAGACATTTCCTCTTTCAAATACTGATAAAGTTTTTGTCTATTATCTGCACTTTGCATATCAATAAAATCAATCACAATAATTCCACCCATATCTCTTAACTGTAATTGTCTTGCAATTTCTTTTGCAGCAATCATGTTAACTTCTAAAGCAGTATCTTCTTGAGAATTTGCTTTATTAGATCTGTTTCCGCTATTTACATCTACAACGTGCAATGCTTCGGTATGTTCAATTACCAAATACGCACCTTTACTCATAGATACTGTTTTACCAAAAGAAGTTTTTATTTGACGTTCTATGCCATACTCCTCAAATATTGGTGTTTTTGATTTGTGTTGTGTTACAATATTTACCTTTTCAGGGTAAATTTCTTGTAAATAGTCTTTAATTTCTACCACTAAAGACTCGTCATTTGTAACAATATTTGTAAAAGAATCATTCATTACATCTCTTAATATAGATGATGCTCTGTTTAATTCACTCAATATTTTTGTTGGAGTATTTGTATTTGCAATGCTTTTGTACATCGTTGTCCAACGAGCTAATGAGTTTTGTAAATCTTTGTCTAATTCTGCTACTTTTTTATCTTGCGCAACAGTTCTTAATATAACACCAAAACCTTTTGGCTTTATACTTTGGGCTAATCTTTTTAAACGTTCTTTTTCTTTTGGATCTGCAATTTTTTGCGATACAGAAACTCTATTAGAAAAAGGGACTAAAACTAGAAATCTACCTGCTATTGATAGCTCAGAGCTTATTCTTGGCCCTTTGGTAGAAATGGGTTCTTTTACAACTTGTACTAATGTGTTTTGTCCTGTTTTAAGGACATCGTTAATGTTTCCGTCTTTGTGTATATCTTTCTCAAAGGCGAAGTTTTTTAAAGTGAATTCTTTGTAATTACCTGTGCTTACTTTCTTAAGGAATGTTGATAAAGAGTTCACTTGTGCGCCTAAATCATGATAATGTAAAAAGCCATCTTTTGGATAACCAACATTTACAAAAGCAGCGTTTAAGCCTGATAAAACTTTTCCTATTTTGGCAATAAAAATATCGCCTACAGAAAATTTATTATCGTTTGTCTCTTTATTTAATTCTATAAGTTTACCATCTCTTAGTAAGGCAAAATCAATATCAGATGAACTTGAACGAATAATTAATTCTGTTTTCATTCTGAATTTGGTTTTATACTACACTTAATTGTGTAGATGGATTAAATAATGTTACAGGGTTTTTGCCTGTATGAAGTGTTTAAACTTCTTGTCAATGAACGTTTTTAAGCTTTTAAAACAAATGCAGAAAAAGTAAGCATCGCTTACTTTTTCTTATGTCTATTTGATCTTGCTCTTTTCTTACGTTTGTGTGTAGAGATTTTTGCTCTCTTTCTTTTTTTACCACTCGGCATAATTAGATTGTTTTATTAAACCTAAAAAAGGTTTAGATTAATATTGTTGTTATTTTACTAACACACTCTTTTTTACCCCTTCAGTAAACGTTTTAGCTGGTTTAAAAGCCGGAATGTTATGTGAAGGAATTTTGATTGTTGTATTTTTAGAAATATTTCTACCAGTTTTTTTAGCTCTAGTTTTAATAATAAAGCTTCCAAAACCTCTTAAATATACATTATCTCCTTGCTCTAATGCGTCTTTAACTTCTGTCATAAATGCTTCAACTGTTGCTAAAACATCTGCCTTTTCAATTCCAGATTTATCTGAAATTTTTGATACGATATCTGCTTTCGTCATGTTAATATATTTGTATGTTTGTTTTTATATTTTAAGGCTGCAAATATATGATAATTAATCTATTCCAAAAATTTAATCCATTAAAATTATGTGAATATTATGATGTAATTTTGCTTAGCGATTTATAAAATGAAGTTTTCTAACAGATTAATTTACTGGTATTTACAAAATGATAGAGATTTACCGTGGCGAAAAACCACAAACCCATATTTTATTTGGCTATCAGAAATTATCTTGCAACAAACTAGAGTTAATCAAGGTTTGTCTTATTATATAAAGTTCACAAAAGAGTTTCCTACTATTTTTGACTTAGCAAAAACTACTGAATCTAAGGTTTTAAAGCTTTGGCAAGGTTTAGGGTATTACTCTAGAGCTAGAAATTTACATTATTCAGCAAAGTATATTTCAAATGAATTAAATGGCCAATTCCCATCAACATATGAAGAAATAAAAAAATTAAAAGGTGTTGGAGATTATACCGCTTCGGCAATTTCTTCTATTTGTTTTGATGAACCTCAAGCTGTTGTAGATGGAAACGTGTATAGAGTTCTTTCTCGATATTTCGGAATTATTACACCAATTAATTCATCAGCAGGGATAAAAGAATTTAGAGAATTGGCTCAAACACTAATTGACCCAAAACAACCAGGAACCCATAATCAAGCAATTATGGATTTTGGAGCGTTGCATTGTAAACCTCAAAACCCTTTATGCGAAACGTGTCCGTTAAATGATAGTTGTGTTGCTTTAGCAACAAAAAGCATAAAAGAGTTACCTGTAAAAGAGAAGAAAATTAAAGTTAAAAACAGGTACTTTAATTATTTAGTTTTTATTTCTGAAGATAATAAAACTATTTTATCAGAAAGAAAAGGAAAAGGAATTTGGCAAGGCTTGTATGAATTTCCTTTAATAGAAACAGAAAAAAGTGTTTCAAAGGAAGAATTACATAAAGAGTTTTCTACTAAAAAAGAGATTCTTTTATTTAATAAAAAGGATATAATTCATAAGCTTTCTCATCAACACTTATATACCAAATTTTGGATTGTTAAGGATGATAAATTACAAGAAAACTCAATAAATTGGAAAGAGATAGAAAAATACGCTGTACCAATCTTAATTGCTAACTTTTTAAAAAACTTCAATCCTACAAACGGATATTTTTAGTACATTTGATATATATTTTAGAAATTAAAATTATGGCAGGAACATTAAACAAAGTAATGCTTATAGGGCATTTAGGAGACGAAGTTAAAATGCATTATTTTGAAGGCGGAAACTCTATTGGACGTTTTCCTGTTGCAACAAACGAATCTTACACAAATAAGCAAACCGGCGAAAAAGTTACCAATACAGAATGGCATACTATTGTTGTTAGAAATAAATTGGCAGAAATTTGCGAAAAATATTTATCTAAAGTAGATAAAGTTTATTGTGAAGGAAGACTTAAAACACGCCAATGGGAACAAGAAGGGCAAAAAAAATATTCTACAGAAATTCATGTAGTTGATATGACTTTTTTAACAACCAAAAAAGAAACGGTTAAGGCAGAAACTCCAGCAGAGAGAAAGTTAGAACCGAACAAAGAAGTTGAAGAAAACGACGATTTACCATTTTAGAAAACTAAACTTATAAAATTGGATTTAGAACCCGCAAGTATACATTTATTTTTAGCATTGAAACTTGATTTACTAATTATTACCTACAGCGTTGTATTAATTTTTTTATTGCTTTGTTCTGCATTAATTTAAGGATCAGAAATTGCATTTTTCTCACTTTCTCAAACACAATTAAACGATCAACCCGAAAAAACAAAAGGAAATAGCTTAGTCGTTAAATTATTAGAAAGACCAAAAGGCTATTAGCAACAATCTTAATTACGAACAACTTTATTAATATTCTTATCGTATTATTATTTGCTGGGTTAAGTGAATTAATTTTTGGAGACAAAGATTTTTCTATTAACTGGTGGATGATTTCTATATCTAGTTACGTTATAAAATTTACGATAGAAGTTGTTTTAGTTACTTTTTTAATCTTGCTGTTTGGAGAGGTTTTACCGAAGGTTTACGCCTCTAGAAATTCGTTGAAATTTTCTAAAATAATGGCAAAGCCTGTTCATGTTTTAAGTATTTTACTATCAGTTTTAAGTTTGCCTTTAATTCGTTTAACAGGCCTTGTCGAAAAGCGGTTAAGTGGTAAGAATTCAGACTTTTCTATAGAAAAATTATCACAAGCATTAGAACTGACATCAGAAGAAACAACAACTAAAGAAGAAAAGAAAATTTTACAAGGAATTGTAACTTTTGGTAATACAGAAACCGTGCAAATAATGAAACCCCGTATGGATATTTTTGCTATTTCTGATGAAGAAACTTACAAAGAAGTAATGGATAAAATATTACAAAAAGGGTATTCTAGAAATCCGGTGTATCATGAGTCTATTGATAATATTGTTGGTATTTTGTATGCAAAAGATTTATTGGCGCATTTAGATAAAACCAAGTTTAAATGGCAAGGTTTATTACGCGAACCATTTTTTGTTCCAGAAAATAAAAAGCTAGACGATTTATTAAGTGAGTTTCAAGACAAGAAAAATCATTTAGCAATTGTGGTTGATGAATATGGAGGAACAAGCGGAATTGTAACTTTAGAAGATGTAATTGAAGAAATAGTTGGAGATATAAATGATGAATTTGATGAAGATGATTTGTCATATTCTAAATTAGATGCCAATAATTATGTGTTTGACGGGAAAACTACAATTAAATCTTTTTGTAAAGTGCTAAACATTGATGATGAAGCTATTTTTGAAGAAGAAAAAGGCGAATCTGAAACTTTAGCAGGATTTATTTTAGAAATCTCTGGAAAATTCCCTAGAAAAGGAGAAAATGTAAACTTTCATAATTTTTCATTTACTGTTGAATCGCTTGACAAAAGGCGAATTAAACAAGTTAAAGTAACCAGATTACATGCGTAATTTTTATATCTTTTTTTTAATAGGAATTTTATGTTCTTCTTGTAAAGAAGATGTTTTACCAAAACAAAAAGCGTATTTAAGTTTAAACTATCCAACAGTTATTTATAAAAAAGTAGTGGTTGCAAAACCATATAGTTTTGAGGTTTCTTCTAATGTTGAAATAATTGAGCAGCCAAAATTTTGGATACAAATAAAATATCAGAAGTTAAAAGCCTCTATAGATATTACGTACAGACCAATTCAGAACAACTTAAAAGAATTGTTAATGGAATCTGAAAAATTGGTTTATAAACACGCGGTTAAAGCCGAAGAAATTACCACAAAAAATTTTGAAAACTACGATAAACGTGTTTTTGGAAGTATGCAAGAAATTTCCGGAAACGCCGCTTCTCAAATTCAGTTTCATTTAACAGATAGCACACACAACTTTATAAAAGGAGCGTTGTATTTTTATGCAAAACCAAATTATGACTTTATTTTACCTGCCGTAGCGTATATTAAAAAAGACATTTTGCGTTTAATAGAAACGCTTCAATGGGTTGATTAAGTCTAAAAGGAAGTTAATTAAGTAGCTGCCATTCTTGTGAAAGCAGAAATCTATAAAAAGTTGGTTTACGTTACTGCTTTCTCAGAAATGACAAATGAATAATAATTATCTTTTCAAATTGCGAGACTGCAACCATAAATAAAATTGCAATCCAAATAAAACTGCTCCAGCTAATAAATGTATTGCCTGCGTGCCCATCGGAAATTCTGCATAGTACATTAAGATGCCTGTAATGGTTTCTAAGAAGATTAAAAATACAACCCAATTTACCAATTTATAACCTAGGTTTTTCATCTGATTTAGATAAAATAAACCAAGATTAACAAGTACAATAGCAATTGTAAATGATCTGTGGAAATAAAATTTAAAACTCGGATTTAGTAAACTATAATTTTTATTTTCGAAACCAAATAATTTTACTTGCTCGTCTATAAATTGTCTTACTTGTGTTCACGATGCAATTTGTATCAAACTAAAAATTGCAGATACAATTAATAGTTTACTAAACAATGAATGGTATTTATAAGGTCTGTTATTCTGAGCGGAGTTGTATGTATCAGAAACGATAAAACGCAAACGCAGTAAAAGCGCAATAATTATCAATCCACCAACCATGTGAATGGTAATAATCGTTGGTTTTAAATTAGAATCTACAACTACTTTTCCTAACCAAGCTTCTACTAGCATTAAGAAAAAAGCTACAAAAGCTAAAATGGTAATTTCTTTATTTTCTTTCCAATATTTAAAAGCGGAAACTATTAAAAATAAGAAGAAAAATCCTGCTATAGCAGAAGATAATCGGTTGATATATTCTGTCCAAGTATGGTATTTATTGAATTTAGCATAACTGTGTTTTGTGTATTTACTCCAGTTATTAGCAGAAAAAGTGATGTAGGTTTTAATATCTTTTTTGGCAACATATAAGGTTTCATCTTTTATGATGATGATTCCTTTTTTGTAATCTGTATTTGGTTGCCAAGAAATTTGTTCTTCAGAAGTTGGCGGAATGTAGTATCCAAAACATTTGGGCCAATCTGGGCAACCCATTCCAGAGCCAGTCATTCTAACAACAGAACCAGCTAAAAAAATCACATATACAGAAATTAAAGAAAGTTTCACAAATAAAGGAAGTCGTTTTTTCACCTTATTTATTTTTTAATTTTATCAAAACTTGTAACTTTTTTAGAGGTTTTTATGGTGTATAGATCTCCGCCAGCGATCCCGGTTATAAAAGTAGTTATATCTTCTGCAGAAATAATATTTGCATCATATTCTACCAATCCTAAACTATCTTTAAAGATTACTTTTGCAGAGGTAATCCCTTCTTTTTTAGAAAGTTTAGATTGTATGGTTTTTGCACAACCAATTTCGCAGGTCATTCCAGAAATAGTAAGTGCTACTTTTTGTAATTTTGGTGTTTTTACTTCTTTAGCTTCAGGGGCTTTTTTTGTTTCCGTATTACAGGCCGAAAGTGCAAAAACCGCTACGGATATAACGACTATAATTCGTTGAAATTTCATCATAAATTTAGATTATCTAATAATGTTACAAATTTATCAATTAATTGTTTTATATCAGCATAATTAAACGACTTTTGTGAAAGATAAATGATTGATAAATGGATTCTAAGAATCAAAAATGGATTTATTTAGGTATTCTAGCATTAGTTTGGGGAAGTTCTTTTATACTAATGAAAAAAGCTTTGATTGGTTTAACACCCATTCAATTGGGAGCGTTACGTATTTTAATTGCAGGATTTTTTTTATTACTTATAGGGTTTAAAAGCATTAAAGAAATCCAAAGACATCATTGTAAATACATAGTCTATACAGCAATTTTAGGAACATTTATTCCTGTATTTTTATTTGCCTATGCTGTTAGCGGAATAGATAGCTCTATAGTTTCAATACTAAATTCTTTAACACCTTTTAACACCTTTATTTTTGGTGCTTTAGTGTTTGGATTTACGTTTAAAAAGCAACAATTAATTGGAATTATTATCGGATTAGTTGGTACGATAATACTCATTTTAGAGGGAGCAGATTTAAATCCAAATCAGAATTATTGGCTTTCAATTTTAATTATTATAGCATCAGTTGGTTATGCTTTTAATGTAAATATTGTAAAAAAATACCTACACGATATTAGCGCATTGAGTATTGTTGCAGGGAATTTTTTATTGATGGTTATTCCGGCGTTATTGGTTTTATCAATGACAGATTTCTTTTCTACTTTTGAAATGAATCAAACAAATATAAACTCGCTAGGTTACGTTACTATATTATCCATTATTGGAACTGGATTAGCAAAGGTTTTATATAATAAAATGGTGCATTTAGCAACGCCAATATTTGCTTCATCAGTAACCTATTTAATTCCGATTGTAGCCGTTTTTTGGGGAATTTTAGATGGAGAAAAATTAAGTTTTACAGAATTGCTAGCTGCTTTTATTATTTTGTTTGGAGTGTATTTGGTAAATAAGAAAAAATAAAGATTTTAATGTGTTAAAATCACCTAATAATTTCCTTTAAAAATCATATTGTAAAATATCAAATAAAAATGTATATTTGCACCCGCATTTTCATTGAGAAGATGTTTAATTAAAGTATAAATATGCAAAACTAATAGTATGTACGCAATCGTAGAGATAGCAGGGCAGCAATTTAAAGTAGCAAAAGACCAAAAAGTTTACGTTCATCGTTTACAAGGAGAAGAAGGATCAAAAGTTACTTTTGATAATGTTCTTTTAGTAGCAGACAGTGGAAATGTAACTATTGGCGCCCCAGCTATAGAAGGAGCCGCAGTAACGGCTAAGATTTTAGGTCACTTAAAAGGTGATAAAGTAATCGTTTTCAAAAAGAAAAGAAGAAAAGGATACAAAAAGAAAAATGGACATCGTCAGTATTTAAGTGAAATTCAAATTGAATCAATCGCTTCATCTGGTGCTAAAAAAACAGTTAAAAAAGAGGCTGCTCCTAAAAAGGAAGCTGCTCCTAAGGCTGAGGTAAAAGAATCAGCAGCTACTGTTGATTATAGTTCAATGAATGTCGCAGAATTAAAAGCAGCAGCTAAAGAAGCAGGTATCAAAGGGTATACTTCTTTAAAGAAAGCTGAATTAATTGAAGCATTAACAAAATAAGAAACCAATTTTAAAACCATACAATCATGGCACATAAAAAAGGAGTAGGTAGTTCGAAGAATGGTAGAGAATCAGAATCGAAACGATTAGGAGTTAAAATTTTTGGAGGACAAGCTGCAATTGCAGGGAATATTATTGTTCGTCAAAGAGGAACAACACACAATCCAGGAGAAAATGTATATATGGGGAAAGACCATACATTACATGCTAAAGTGGATGGGGTTATACAATTCCAAAAGAAAAGAGACAATAAATCTTATGTTTCTGTAGAGCCTTTTGAGGTTTAAGAACATCAAGATAAAGATATAAACTCCCAAACGTATGTTTGGGAGTTTTTTTATGCTTCTATTTTGTACATTTACAATCCATGAGCATACTCTATAATTGTATTGTATTAATTACGACTTTCTTCTTGTCGATTTTAGCTTTATTCAACAAAAAAATTAAATTATTTGTTGATGGAAGAGCAACTGCTTTTGATAGACTTTCAGTTTTTAAAGCTGACAATAAAGTGGTTTGGTTTCATGCTGCTTCTTTAGGTGAATTTGAGCAAGGAAGACCAATTATCGAAAGGTTGAAGCAAGAATTTCCTTCTCATAAAATACTACTCACTTTTTTTTCTCCTTCGGGATATGAAATCCGTAAAGACTACGAACTAGCAGATGTGGTTTGTTATTTACCAATGGATACAAAAAGAAATGTAAAGAAATTTTTGGACACAGTAAACCCAGTTTTAGCTGTATTTATTAAATATGAGTTCTGGCCAAACTATTTAATTGGACTTCAACAAAGAACAATTCCAACACTATTAGTTTCTGGGATTTTTAGAGAAAATCAAATTTTCTTCAAGCCTTTTGGAACCTTTATGAGAAAACCACTCAGAGCTTTTGATCATTTTTTTGTGCAAGATCAAACCTCTAAAGACTTATTAAACTCTATTCATCAAAAAAATGTAACGATTAGTGGAGATACGCGTTTTGACCATGTATATGAAATCTTACAACAAGATAATGAACTCGGCTATATCTCAGAATTTAAAAATAAGCAATATACCGTTGTTGCTGGAAGTACTTGGAAAGAAGATGAGAAATTACTAGTAAACTATATTAATAATTCAGCTTCTGAAGATGAAAAATTTATCATCGCTCCACACAACATCAATGCGAAAGATATTGAGTCTTTAAAAAAATCAATTAATAAAAAAGTTGTGTTATTTTCAGAGAAAGAAGAGAATAACTCATCAGAATTTGATGTTTTTATTGTTGATACAATCGGAGTTTTAACCAAAATATATGCAATAGCAGATGCTGCTTATATTGGTGGTGGATTATCAAAAAACGGAGTACATAATGTGTTGGAACCAGCAACTTTTGGTGTACCAATTGTTATTGGTCCAGCATATAATAAATACAAAGAAGTTGTAGATTTAGTTGCATTAAATGGATGTAAAGTAATTGCAAATCAAAACGAATTTTCAGCTATTTTTACAAAGCTAAAAGAAAATGTAAGGTATAGAAAGCAACTTGGACAAATCAATCAGCATTATATAAAAGATAATATTGGTGCTACAAACGCAACCATGAAATATATAAACAGTCAACTAAAATAAATAATATGGATTTTATTACTCAACCTTGGGCGTGGTATGTTGCCGGTCCTATGATAGCAATTATCTTGCTCTTGATGAATTATTTTGGGCGTGGATTTGGTATTTCAACAAATTTAGAAACCTTTTGTACAATTGGTGGAGCAGGAAAAGCGTCTGATTATTTTAAAAAAGATTGGAAAGAGCAAATATGGAGTTTAGTTTTTGTGTTGGGAATTATTCTTGGCGGATATCTTTCTTCTCAGTATTTAATGAATTCAGAAAGTATTGCTATTAATCCAAAAACTGTATCAGAATTAGCAGCGTTAGGATTTGCAAATGCCGGACAATCATATCTTCCTGCTGAAATATTTAGTGCAGAAAATATCTTTTCATTAAAAGGATTTGCCATTTTAATTGGTGCTGGATTTATGGTGGGATTTGGTTCTCGTTACGCTGGTGGATGTAAATCTGGACACGCAATTACAGGCTTAAGTAGTTTGCAGTTACCGTCTTTATTAGCTGTAATTGGTTTTTTTATTGGCGGTTTAATTATGACTTGGTTTTTAATTCCTTTAATATTCTAAATTATTAAAAACATCAAATTTTTAGTAATAGGTACACTTTTCGGAATAATATTAAGTAAATCAGAAGTCGTATCTTGGTATAGAATTTACGAAATGTTTAAATTTCAATCTTTTCATATGTTTGGAATTATAGGAAGTGCAGTGGTCATCTCAATGGTTTTTATGCAGCTGTTTAAAAGAGGAAGTATAAAAAACTTTAAGGGAGAGAATATCATCACGAAAGAAAAGAAAAAAGGATTGATAAGAACTCTAGTTGGAGGAACAATATTTGGATTAGGTTGGGCGCTAGCAGGTGCTTGTCCAGGACCAATGTTTGTGTTAGTTGGTCACGGAATTACAGCTATTTTAATAGTAATCTTAGGAGCAACAATTGGGGCTTTTGTATATGGTTTATTAAGTAATAAATTACCTAATTAATGAGTGGTTTAGTAGATAGTTTTGGGAGACAAATTAGTTACGTTCGGCTAGCAGTAACCGATCGCTGCAACTTGCGTTGTCAATATTGTATGCCAGCCCATGGAATTGATATTGTTCCTAGGGTGGAGTTGTTAACGTACAAAGAAATGTACCGTTTAATTCGTGTGCTTACAGAGCTTGGTGTAAATAAGATTAGATTAACCGGAGGTGAACCTTTTGTTAGAAAAGGCTTTGTAGAGTTTTTAGAAATGCTGTCTTTTAATGATCTGTTAGAGGATATTAATATTACTACAAACGGAGTTTTAATTTATAAACATATTGAAACTCTAGAAAAGCTACAAAAAGTAAAGAACATCAACTTAAGTATTGATAGTTTACAAGCGGATAAGTTTAATGAGATTACGCGTAGAAACACGTTTGATGAAGTTTTTAAAACCATGGAAGCTTTAGAGAAAAGCAGCATGAATTTAAAACTAAATGTTGTAGTTCAATCTGGAATTAACACGAATGAAATTAATGATTTTATTCGATTAACGAAAGACAAAGACATTGCGGTTCGATTTATAGAAGAAATGCCTTTTAATGGAGAAGGACAACGTGAAATGAAAGAAGCTTGGAATTACAATAAGATTCTAAACGAAATAAAATCAGCCTTTGACATTTCAGCGATTCAATCAGAAAAGTCATCAACATCTCGTAATTTCTCGATAGAAAATCACAAAGGTACTGTTTGAATTATTCCTGCATTTACCAGAACTATTTGCGGAGATTGTAACCGAATTAGAATCACATCAATCGGAACATTCAAAAACTGTTTGTTTGATGATGGCGTTTTTAACCTAAGAGATTTTATACGTAACGGAGCAAGTAATGACGATTTAAAAGAGCTCTTTTTAAGTTTGATAAAAGAAAAACCAGAAAACGGATTTATAGCAGAAGCAAACCGTAAAGACGGCGGTGCTTCAGAAAGTATGAGCACGATTGGAGGGTAAAATCTCATCTTAATCTTCCCAAAGGGAAGAAACACTTATATGTTATTTTTGTTGTATAAAGTTAGTTTGTCATTCCTGTGAAAACAGGAATCCATAATAAGAATATAGATTTGTAAAATGATTAATTGTAAAACAGTAATTTTAAAAACACTTTTATTTTTTTAGAGATGAATTTATAACTCAATTTTACTTTTTAAAATGAAGCAGTTAAACAAATCAACAATTACACATTTAAAAAAGATAATTTCAGTAGAAGAAGCTTTACAAACACCTAAATGTCATTCCCGAGAAATCGGGAATCCATAGAAACTATATAAATAGATTCCTGCCTTCGCAGGAATGACAAAGAATTATGATTTCAGTAGAAAACGCTTTACAAACCATACTAGATTCAGCCCAAGATTTTGGCGTTGAAGAAATTCCGTTTATACAATCTGTAGGTAGAGTTTTAAAAGAAGGCATTACAGCAGATAGAGATTTTCCGCCATTTAATAGAGTTTCTATGGATGGAATTTCAATTGATTACTCACAATTTAAAAAAGGGCAACGTAGTTTTTTTATTGAAGAAATTCAAGCTGCAGGAAGTGAACAAATTTCATTGCAAAACTCAGAAAACTGTATTGAAGTAATGACTGGAGCTGTGTTGCCAAGCAATACAAATACGGTTATTAGATATGAAGACATTACAATAGAAAAAGGTGTTGCTAGGATCATACTTAATGCCATCAATGATGGCCAGAATATTCATGAGAGAGGAAAAGATGGAAAAGCTGGTGATCTCTTAATTCAGCAAAATACTATAATCTCAGCAGCAGAAATAGGAGTTTTAGCAACCGTAGGAAAAACGACTGTTAAGGTTGCAAAAATTCCGAAAGTGATGATTGTTTCTACTGGAGATGAATTGGTTGGCGTTGCCGAAACTCCATTAGCACATCAAATACGTAGGTCTAATGTATTTGCCTTAGTTTCATTGTTAGAAAAACTAAATATCCCTTCAGAAACTGCACATATTACTGATGATAAACCAGTTCTGAAGGAAAGAATCAAGGTCTATTTAGAAGATTTTGATGTGTTGCTATTTAGTGGAGCTGTTAGTAAAGGGAAATACGATTTTTTACCAGAAGTATTAGACGAATTAGGAGTCGAAAAACTGTTTCACACAGTAGCACAACGACCAGGAAAACCATTCTGGTTCGGACGCGCTGCGCCTTTTGGTTTTGAGCAATATGACGTGGGAAAAAAAGGGTCGCTGAGTGCTGCAGATAAACATACAGAGAATAAAAGCAAAAAGAAGACAATTGTCTTCGCGTTTCCTGGGAATCCAATTTCTACGTTTGTCAATTGTTTGGCGTATTTTTATCCTTGGTACTACAAATCTGTTGGAGTTGAACAGCAAGAAGAAAGTGCGATTCTAGCAGAAGATGTAACTTTTAAACCAAGCTTAACATACTTTTTACAAGTAAAATTAAGTTATAGATACGGACATTTAATAGCAACTCCAATTTCCGGAAATGGTTCGGGAGATTTAGCAAGTTTGGTAAATACAGATGCATTTATACAATTACCTAATGATCAAACGGAGTTTAAAAAAGGAGAAGTTTTTTCGATAATTCGCTATCGCTAATTATAGTTTCGAGTGAGTTTATGAGGGACGAATAAATTTGTATCGAGAACAATTCGAACTAAAAGCATCTCGATACAAATTTGATTTTCCTATCGGACATCAAATTCACTCGATGAGACATTTGGGTTGTCAGTTAGAGTGGTTTTTTTCGATTGAAATGAGAAGAAAATTGTATCGAGAACAATTACTTAAGAAAAAAAATGAAAGGCTACTATGTATATATTTTAAAATGCGCTGATGATAGATATTATAACGGTTTTACATCAGATCTAGAAAATAGAATAGAACAACATCAACAAGGAAAATATGAGAATAGTTATACATTTAAAAGAAAACCACTCGAAGTGACATTTCGTTTGTCAGTTCGATAATATTTATACTAAACATTCAAAATTTAAAACTTTTAGCGTGAGTAATTTTACACATTTAAATAAAAAGAACCAACCTAAAATGGTAAATGTTTCTAACAAAGCAATTACCAAAAGAACAGCAATTGCAAAAGCAAGTATGTTTTTAGGAAAGGCAATTATTTCTCATTTTACAAATGACGAAATCATTACCAAAAAAGGACCTGTTTTTCAAACAGCAATTATTGCCGGAATTCAAGCCGTTAAAAAAACATCAGAATTGATTCCGATGTGTCATCCATTACTAATTAATGGCGTTGATATTGATATCGAAATTGTGGATTTAGAAAACATAGAAGTCTTTTGTAGGGTAACTATAGAAGGGAAGACTGGTGTAGAAATGGAAGCTTTAACAGGAGCGAATATTGCTTGTTTAACTATTTATGATATGTGTAAAAGCATTTCGCAGAAAATGGTAATTAAAGAAGTGATGTTATTAGAAAAAACAGGCGGGGAGTCTGATATTAAAAAGGAAGAAAAGAATAAATAGATTCCTGCCTTACTGAAATAAGTTCAGCACAAGTCGCAGGAATGACAGATTTAGAAAATGAGTAAACATACAAAACACACAAATATCTCCAAGAGAAGCAACGGAAACTTTGCTCCAAACGAGCTTGTGCTATTAGGCACAAAATGTAGTATAATTGCAGCCCTAGTCAATCAAGTTTCTAAAGAATTATCAAAGTATAAATTGGCTTATTTTGATGCATCACATGCAAAAGATGTAGAAGAGAATCAGCTTTCAGAATTTGTTTTTCACCATGATGGAAACTTGCAAATAATGACTTCTGGTCACATTAATAAATTTGAGCAACGTTTACAGTTCGCGCAACATGATTATGTGTTTATAAACGGGAATCATTATTCGGGTTCAAAGCAAGTGGTGTTTTTAGATCCAGAAAAAGAAGCGTCTATAAATAAAAGAATTGATCAGATTACAGATGTACAATTTTTTGTAAAATTAACGAATACTGTTGCGCCATTCCAATCGTTAAAAGACAAATTTTCAAATTGGAAAGAGATTCCACAATACGAGTTATCGGATATTGAAAACATCACGGATCATATTTCTAAATTGATACAAGAAACGATTCCGAAAATTAACGGTTTGGTATTAGTTGGTGGGAAAAGCACGCGAATGGGAACGGATAAATCTCTGCTAAACTACTTTGGGAAACCACAAAAAGAACACGTAAAAGAGTTGTTAGAAAATAATAAATTAAAAACATATTATTCAGTAGAAAACGATGCCGGAAACGAAAATGAAATTCATGATGCCTTTTTAAATTTAGGGCCTTTTGGCGGAATTTGTTCTGCATTTCAAAAAGATCCAAATACTGCTTGGTTGGTTTTGGCAACAGATGTTCCTTTTGTAAATGAGGAATTGATTCAGTTGTTATTGGGTAAACGAAACCCTTCTAAAATTGCAACAGCAATTAAAGGAAAATGCAAGGAATTTGTAGAGCCATTAATTACTATTTACGAACCAAAAGCATATCCAATTTTATTGCAGTATTTAGCACAAGGATATTCATGTCCGCGCAAACCATTAATCAATTCTGATGTTGAAATTATTGAGGTTGATGATGGTTTAATAAGAAACATTAATACTCCAGAAGAGTTTGAAGCTGTTAAAGAAGAATTAAATAATATTTAAAAAGGTTTCGATACAATTCCGATGAGAAACCGGAATTACTCGAACTGATAAAAAGATACTGAAATAAGTTCAGTATAAAAATGAAACCAACAAAAAAGCAACTTTTTAAACGTCAAATCACCTTATCTGAAATAGGTGAAGAAGGACAACAGAAATTACAGAATGCATCTGTTTTGGTTGTTGGTTGTGGTGGTTTGGGAAGTCCGATTGCGGTACATTTAGCTGCAAGCGGATTTGGTCAAATTCATTTGGTAGATTTTGACACTATTGATGCTACCAATTTACACCGTCAAGTTTTTTATTCCCTAGAAGATGTTGGAAAATTAAAATCAGAAACACTTGCTAATTTTATAAAAAAGCGAGCGCCTTTTACAGAAGTTACCTTTAGCACGAAGCCGATTACAAAAACATCCGTTTTTGAGTTGATTGAGAATGTAGATATTGTAATTGACGGAACAGATTCATTACCCACAAAGTACTTGTTAAATGATGCTTGCGTCATGAAAAATAAGCCATTAGTATATGGTTCTTTGTATAAGTTTGATGGTTATGTTGCCAGTTTTAATGTAAAAAAAGAAGGCGAAACTTATTCTGCAAACTTGAGAGATGCGTTTCCTAAAATGGCAACAGATGTTCCAAACTGTGAAGAAGCAGGAACGTTAAACTCCATTGTAAGTTTAATTGCAGCGCAACAAACAAACGAAGTATTAAAGTTGGTTACAGGAATAGGGAAACCATTAACAAACCAACTCTTAATTTACAATTCTTTAGAGAATTCGCAATTAAAAATGAAGCTAACTTCATTAGACTCTTGTCATTCTGAGAGAAAGAAAAGAATCTCATCTATTTTTGAGAACGAAAGCTATTTTGATGCAAGTTGCCAGGTTCAGAACCCAGATTGGTTGATTTCTGCTGAAGAACTTAAAAGAATTGTTTTGGATACTGAGCGGAGTCGAAGTGTAGAAATTATTTCTGTATTAGAAAACCTAAAAATACCGTTTAAGGTAGATAAAGAAATTTCTTTTCAAAATTTAAATAGTGAAGAATTTCATATTGATATATCAAAAAAACAGGTGTTAGTTTGCCAAAAAGGAATTACAAGCTATAAAGCAATCCAAATATTAAAAGAAAGATTTCCAAAAGCAAACATCTTTAGTTTAGCGGGTGGAATAAATGACTATTAAATGGAGACTATAAAAATTTGAAATCTAGAACTGAATTTATAGATCTACATCATTTTTACAACAATGATATTGATATGTTTGGTATCGGAGCGTTTTTTTAGTATTCAAACAGAACGGCTAGAGAAGAAGGATCTCAAGCTTATGAAGCACTTCTGACTGATAATAATAGTGATTTTTATTTCTTTTAATGGGTTTTGATGTAATTCCGGTTATAACACTTATCATTTGGTTTTTTATTTCTGCTTCTCAGATTAAAAAAATGAGGCATATTTACAATCAATCAAGCAATTCTAAATCAAGTGGTATTATAGCAACACACGATGTGAGTTTGTGTGAGCTAGAAGAAGAACTTAAAGACATAAAAACTATTTTTTCGATTTGCAAATACACAACAATGAGTTGCATTTTGGTTACACATTTAAAAAAGGAATTTGTAAAAACAGGAGTGCTTCTTTTCTATTAAAAAAGATGGAAATAATTTAGGCGCGTAGTATAATGATCTCCCAATTTTGATTGTTAGATTGGTACTCTTTCAACACCTCAAATCCAAACGCTTTATGCGCATTTGATGAGCGTACATTATCAACATCTACCTCTGTGATAATTGCATTGTATCCTTTAGAAATGTTTTCCTTCATAAACGTGTAAAGCGCTCTAAACACACCTTGTTTTCGATACTCTTTATCAACACAAACTTGCCCCATCACCATGTAATTAATGTTCTCATTTAGCTTGTCGATAGCGATATCTGTTAAATCAAACATTGGAATTAACAACGGAATTTCATTTCTAAATTCTTGCAACATACAAAGTGCGTATCCAACCACTGTATCGTTGTGTTTTGCGATTACATGCGGATGTGCATTGTGCATTTTTGTTAAAAGATCTAGTGTATGTTGAATAGTCACAAAACCTTGTTCATTTTTCTCGTCTGTAGAAATATGTAACGGTAGGTTTTTTTGCTGAAGTGCAATTATTTGTTCTAAGTCTTCATTTGTGGATGTCAGTTGATACTTAATCATTTGTGTATATAGTTTTGTCTACAATTAAGGATGTGCATTTACCCAAATTTCTCCGTCAGAAAAATGCTCTTTTTTCCAAATAGGAACTGTTTCTTTTAACGTATCAATTGCAAACTGACACGCGTCAAAAGCAGCTTTTCTATGTTTAGCAGAAGCAGTAATAATAACAGGAATCCCTCCTATTTGTAGCAGACCTTCTGCATGATGAATGGCTATTTTTTCAATAGAAAATTTCATTAAAGCCAAATCAGCAATCTTTTGCATTTCTTTAATTGCCATTGGTTTATAGGTAGAAAAATCCAACTTTTTAACTTTTTTCCCGTTTGTATCATTTCTTACGGTTCCAATAAAGGCTGAGATTCCGCCACAAGAAGCATCCGTCAAAAAATTGTAACATTCTTGTAAATCTAATTTTTCTGAAGTAATTTTTATAGATGTTTTGCTCATGACTGTTACAAAAATAACAAATCAAAACGTATCTTTGTAATCTAATTTTAGAAGTTTTAAAAATGAAAAATATATTTAGAATTGTGAGTTTTTTAGAAGGAGTTTCTTATTTACTATTATTGTTTATTGCAACTCCAATGAAATACTTTAGTGAAGATCCTACGTATGTAAAAATGCTTGGAATGCCACACGGAATTCTATTTATGATTTATGTGGTGTTGGCTTTTATGTTAAAAGCCCCAGAAAAATGGAGCGGTAAAACTTTTGGAATCATTTTAGTTGCTTCTATTTTACCTTTTGGTACTTTTTATATTGATAGAAAATTCTTACAATCAAAATAAGGTTTGTTATTTCGAAATTGTTTTTTTGCGATTGAGAAATCTACTGATTTTTAGATTATTTATTAGATCTGCTAAATACTTTGAATCAAAAGCGCTTTTGATTTCAGTAGTTTTCGGAACGACATTGATAATCTTAGCCTCCACTAACTGGAGGAATAATAGCATCAAGATCATTTTTATTTAGCAATGTTTCATCAGAAGCATATTCTTCATTTACTGCAATTGCATACGAATCTATGTTTTCTAATTGTGGATAATTGGCTAAAAGTTGCGTTTTTAAAATCGAAATAGTTGCATCAGTAGGAACATCAACTTCTAAAGAAGGAGTTCCTAGTAAATCTGTGGTAATTCCGAAAAGCAAAAGGTGTATTTTCATCTAAGGCAAAGATACGTCATCAATTAAAACAAACTCAAACTAAAAACAAATCCTTTTTGTTTTTGGTTGATGCCACCTTTAGAAATTACATAATCTACACGTAAAAAACGCCATTTACCAACACCAATATTATCGATTCCAATTGATGCTTCTGTATATGGTTTTCTATCAGCTGTAAACAAGCCTTTTGCTCCGGCAACAACATGAAAGTTTAGTAAGTTTATCAAAGGGATTTTCCCTAAAATAAATCCTTTAAAGTTATGTTCTCCATGAAATTCAGCAAATTTATCATTTGTGCTATATGCGTAATAATCTAACAAATTAAAATGGTTTGTTGTTTCTCCACTAGGAGAAACCGCTAATTTATTTCCGTTAAAATGAACGTAATCTATAAAAGGGATGTCTTTTTGTTCTAAGAAAACACCTCCTTTAATTTTATATTTTGAGTTTCCTAAATTTCCTAAAGAAAAACTTTGATGTAATTGAGCATAAAAGACATCAGAATGATTTTTACTATTTCCAGAGCCAAAAGTTTTATTATAACCTATGTAAAGTGAATGATATTTATCATTATAAACAGTAAATTTTCTGTCTGGATACGATAAGTATTTCGTTCTAAAATTAATCGTTGTTCCTAGATTTAATGTCCACATTTTATGCTGAGAAAAAGAAGGGGAAAAATTTGAAGCATCTCTAGGATCATTAGAAGAATATTCTACATTTTTGACATTTCTACTACTATAATTTGTAGTGTTTACCAAAGGTTTTCTGTCTGCAAACTCTAATGAACTATTAAATCTAAATCCATTAGTTAGCTCACGAGAAAAAGAAATATTGGCAAAGGTTTTCTCATAAATTTTCATATAGTTTCTTTCAAAAAAAGTTGAGCTAATTGTATTGTAAAGAGTTGAAACAGGAATTTTAGCATTAAACTGCTGTGTGATAACTCCACCAGAAAAACGTAAGATGGGTCTAGAAATATTATTCCATTTGAATTCAAAAAATGCAGTAGGTCTTACTTTTTTATCAGAAAAACCATAGTTAAAATTAGTTCCAAAATTGATCCATTTTCCAGTTTCGTTTAGGGTTTTGAAATAACGTATTTCAATAGTAGAATTCCAGCCCTGCACTGTATTAAAGTTTAGGTCAGTTATAGGAGAATCGACATTTAAAGACCTTTTCTTGTAAGAATCTCTATACGAATATCCAGATAAAGGGAAAGTCCAAGAAAGTTTGTTGTTTTTTGTGTCTACAGAATCTAAATACTTTTTAGATTTTCTGATTGTTTTAATGCTGTCTTTAACTACATAATCAGATACTTCTTCTGTTGTTAAAGGGAAAGGACGCAATTTTTTCCAATACACAGAATCTTTTTTAGATGCATTTTCTTCAAAAGATAAAATCTCTTTTCCAAACGTATTTTTAGTAAAAGCTGGATTGAAATTATAGTTGTTATAAGCGGATGAAAAACGACCATTTATATTAATTCCGAACAGCCCAATTTTGAAATCAATAGTTTGAGAAATAACAATCCAAGCATTATTTTTTTGGGACTTATTATAACTTTGCTTTAAGCGTAAAACATCTACCATAGGTAAATTTACTTGCGCCCCATTTACAGAAACTTCTGTTCCGTATAAAGCCCAATCATCTTCAGCAATGTATAAAAAACCATCAAAAACACGATCGTTTTTACGTTTTGGTAAAATGGCAATTTTGTTAATTAATTGTCCGTTTTTATCGTAAAATGTTCCGACTAATTTATAGTTGTAATAACCAAAAGCATAATTAGCAATTGGCGAAATAATCTGGTTACCTAATTCAACAGTATTATTGTACAGATTAAAATTTACATCTTCTGCTCTGTTAAAACTAACTCCGTTGTCCGATCCACTTACTTTAGAGGCAATAATATGTTCTTTAAAGCTGTTTGGTTTTTGATGTGATATTTTCGAAACAGTTTCAGATAAATAAATAATTCCGCTTCTAGTAGAATCTAATCCGCCACCTAAATCACCTAATTCTTGTCCTAATATTTTTTTTGGGGCATTTTTTATTTTATACAAACCTCTAGAGTAAAAATCAGCTGTAAATTTTTGAATTTTATTTTCGTTTTTCTTTTTATTAGCGATAACATTTCTAATAATTTTATTTGCTGGATTTTCTTTACTATTAACCTGAACTTCATTCAGAGTTATTTGTTCTTCAACCAATTTTACATTTAATTGAAAAGGGAAAGAAGTAATTTTAATTGATTTTTTAAATGTTTTAAATCCCAAGAATTGAAAAACGACTGTGTAATTTCCTATTTTTTTAAGTGGTAATTCGTAATCTCCATCATCATTAGATGTTGTTCCGGTAATTGTTCCGTCTAAATAGATACTTACAAAAGAAAGTGCATTGTTTTGGGTATCTACTACTTTCCCTTTTATTTGAGAAGAAGCTGAAAAGAAAAAATTAAGATAAATAAAGTAAAAGTATTTTTCATAGTTTTTTAAAGTTATTCGTAGCAAACATATCAGTTGTAAAATAAAATTGCTCTCTATTTTTTGTTAAAGTGGATATAATTATTTCTTAAAAATAAGTTTTCTTTTACATTAGACGCTAACAAGTGCTTTTTTGTTACTTAGAGCTAGGTGTTTTTTAATAAAAACCCATCTAAAAAAGAGTATATTTGTTGGTTCAGAGAAACAGCAAATATATGAATGAATCTAGGAAAAGACACGAGGCTTTATTATATCACGCAAAACCTAAACCAGGAAAAATTGAAGTAGTTCCTACAAAAAAATACGCTAAACAACACGATTTATCGTTGGCATATTCTCCAGGAGTTGCAGAACCGTGTTTAGAAATAGAAAAAGACCCAAATAATGCTTATAAATACACAGCTAAAGGAAATTTAGTTGCTGTAATTTCTAACGGAACAGCTGTTTTGGGACTTGGAGATATTGGAGCATTAGCTTCAAAACCAGTGATGGAAGGAAAAGCATTGTTGTTTAAGATTTTTGCAGATATTGATGTTTTTGATATTGAGATTGATGTAACAGATGTTGATAAATTTGTAGAAATAGTTAAAGCTATTGCTCCAACTTTTGGGGGAATTAACCTTGAAGACATTAAAGCTCCAGAAGCTTTTGAGATAGAAAGAAGATTAAAAGAGGAATTAGACATTCCTGTAATGCATGATGATCAACACGGAACAGCAATTATTTCTGCAGCAGCTTTAAAAAATGCAATAGAAATTACTGAAAAAAAGATTTCTGAAGTAAAGATTGTTGTAAATGGAGCAGGGGCAGCGGCTATTTCATGTACACGTTTGTATTTAGCTTTAGGAGCTAAAAGAGAAAATATTATAATGTGTGATAGTAAAGGAGTTATCAGAAAAGATAGAGGAAACTTAACATCACAAAAAGAAGAGTTTGCTACAGATAAAGACGTGAATACTTTAGAAGAAGCAATGCATAACGCTGATGTGTTTATTGGCCTTTCAAAAGGAAATGTTGTGTCAGCAGAAATGTTGTTGTCAATGGCGAAAAATCCAATTGTGTTTGCAATGGCAAATCCAGTTCCAGAAATAGATTACGATTTAGCTATAAAAACTAGAGATGATATTATTATGGCAACGGGTAGATCAGATCATCCTAATCAGGTAAATAATGTACTTGGATTTCCATTTATTTTCCGAGGAGCTTTAGATGTAAGAGCAACAAAAATTAACGAAGAGATGAAAATGGCTGCTGTTCATGCTTTAGCAGATTTAGCAAAGAAAACAGTTCCTGAACAAGTGAATATTGTATATGATGAAATTAGTTTGTCATTTGGTAAAGAATATATCATTCCAAAACCATTTGATCCAAGATTAATTTATGAAATTCCGCCTGCAATTGCAAAAGCAGCAATAGATTCAGGAGTGGCTTTAGAACCAATTACAGATTGGGAAAAATACCAAGAAGAATTGATGGAGCGCTCTGGAACAGGAAGTAAAGAAATCAGATTATTACATAACAGGGCAAAAAGTAATCCCAAAAGTATTGTTTTTGCAGAAGCAGATCATTTAGATGTTTTAAAAGCGGCACAAAGAGTGCATGACGAAAAAATTGGAAACCCTATTTTATTAGGAAGAAAAGAAGTAATCTTAGAATTAAAAGAAGAAATAGGGTTTACTGCAGAAGTGCTAATTATAGACCCAAAAACAGACGAAGAAACTGAACGTAGAAATCGTTTTGGAGAAGCATATTGGAAAACACGGCAAAGAAAAGGAATTACGTTATTCCAAGCTCAAAAAATGATGCGAGAGCGAAATTATTTTGCCGCAATGATGGTAAATGCAGGAGAGGCGGATTCGTTAATTACAGGCTATTCTAGATCATATCCATCAGTTGTAAAACCAATGTTAGAACTGATAGAAAGAGACACAGGAGTTACAAGAGTTGCAGCAGCAAACTTAATGCTAACCAAACAGGGGCCGCTATTTTTAGCAGACACAACGATTAACATTAATCCGAGTGCAAAAGAATTAGCAAAAATTTCTCAGCTTACGTATTCATTGGCAAGAATGTTTGGTATTAAGCCCAATATAGCCATGTTATCTTTTTCTAATTTTGGGTCTTCAGAATCTGAAAGTGCTTTAAAAATTAGAGAGGCGGTATCTTATATTCATAGACATTTTCCACAAGTTGTCATCGACGGAGAATTACAAGCCGATTTTGCTTTAAACAAAGAAATGTTAGCAAAAGAATTTCCGTTTTCTAAATTAAATGGTAAAAAAGTAAATGTGCTTATTTTTCCTAATTTAGACGCGGCTAATATTACGTATAAATTAATGAAACAAGTAGATGAAGTTGAATCTGTTGGGCCAATTTTGATGGGATTAAAAAAACCTGTTCATATTATACAATTAGGCGCAAGTGTAGATGAAATGGTAAATATGGCTGCGGTTGCTGTAGTTGATGCGCAACAAAAGCAAAAAAAAGAATTATTAAATAGCAAGTAGTAAAATGATTACACAAATTAAAGGAAGATTAGTAGAGAAAAATCCAACTTATGTTGTTGTAGATTGTTCTGGTGTTGGATATTTATTACACATTTCATTAAATACGTTTTCTTCATTACCAGAAAGCGAAGCCATTACGTTGTTTACTCATTTATCAGTGAAAGAAGATTCTCATACATTGTTTGGTTTTATTGATAAAACAGAACGAGAAATTTTCAGATTATTAATATCTGTTTCTGGTGTTGGACCAAGCATTGCAAGAACCATGTTGTCTTCTATGTCATCAGAAGAAATACAACAAGCAATTGCGACAGAAAATATTGCGTTAATTCAATCTGTAAAAGGCATTGGAGCTAAAACAGCGCAACGTGTAATTATAGACTTAAAAGATAAAATTTTAAAAACTTTTGATTTAGATACAATTTCTGTTATTAAAAACAATACTAATAAAGATGAGGCGTTATCTGCATTAGAAGTATTAGGCTTTAATAGAAAACAATCAGATAAAGTATTAAATACGGTTTTAAAAGAGCAACCAGAAGCTTCAGTAGAATTGTTGATTAAAAGTGCGTTAAAAAGTTTATAATCAAATTGAGAAACAAATGTTTTCATAAATTATTATTATGTGTAGTTACTTTATTAGCAACGACAACTGTTTTTTCCCAAACCGTAAAAACAAAGAACGATTCTATTAAAAAAGATTCGATTCCTACTCTTAAATACAATTTTAAAGAGAATCAAAAAGGAAGTATTTTTTTAAATGCACCAACTACATATTCTGTTGTTTTTGATAAGCAATTAAATAAATATATTGTTGTAGAATTGTTAGATGGTTTTAAAATTGGGAATCCAATTTTTATGTCTCCAGAAGAATATCAAAAATATCGCTTAAAAAAAGATATTAAAGATTATTTTAGAGAAAAAAACGATGCGCTAAGTAATAAGAAAGGAAGTAAAGAAGCTCAACGGGATTTATTGCCAAAATACTATGTAAACTCGAAATTTTTTGAATCTATTTTTGGAGGAAATACGGTTGAGGTAATTCCTAGTGGTAGCTTAAATATTAAACTTGGTGGAATTTACCAAAACGTAGAAAATCCTCAATTATCAGAAAACAATAGAAGTAGTTTTGCTTTTGATTTTGATCAGCAAATAAGTGCAAGTATTATTGCTAATGTTGGAAAAAGATTAAAAGTTACTGCAGATTACGACACACAATCTACATTCGATTTTCAGAATCTAATCAAATAAGAATACACACCAACAGAAGATGATATTATTCGAAAAATAGAAGCGGGTAATGTTTCCATGCCAATAAAAAACTCGTTAATAAACGGAGCGCAAAGTTTGTTTGGTGTAAAAACCGAATTGCAATTTGGTAAAACATCAGTAACCGCAGTTTTTTCTCAACAAAATTCTGAAAGTAAAACAGTAACTGCAGAAGCTGGAGCATCGATTAATCCTTTTGAATTAAGAGCAACAGAATACGACGACAATAGGCACTTTTTTTTATCGCAATATTTTAGAGAAAATTATAAAAACTCACTACAAAATTATCCGTTAATTAGTAGCCCAATTAATATTACTAGAATAGAAGTTTGGATTACCAATAGAAATTCAAATACAGAAAATTTTAGAAGTATTGTTGCGTTGGCAGATATTGGAGAGCCAAACAAACCAGATTATGTAGGTTCTGGTGTTAATCCAACTTCGCCTTCACAAGTTCAAGGGAAAAACATACCAACAAATAAAGCAAATAATTTATCTGATTTATTAAATCAATCAAGCGGAATTAGAGACATAACAACTGTAGAAAGTACACTTCTAAATTATGGTTTAAAACAAGGAACAGGGTATTCTACATTGCAAAATGCTAGAAAATTAGAGATGAACGAATATACATTGAATTCGCAATTAGGATATATTTCTTTAAATAGAAAGTTATCTGACGGAGAAGTTTTGGCAGTTGCATTCGAATATACAGTTGTTGGAAGTTCAGAAACATCATTTAAAGTTGGAGAATTATCTAATGACGGAATTGTAGCACCAAGTAATTTAGCGGTAAAATTATTACGAAGCGAAATAGTTACTACCAAAAGAACAGTTGCTGGGAATGAAGAACAGTTTCCTACTTGGAAATTGATGATGAAAAATATATATCCTTTAGGTGTTTTTCCGTTGTCGCAAGATGGTTTCCGATTCGAAATTTTATATAGAGATGATAAAACAGGAATTCCGTCTAATACATTACAAAATGCATCAACTCCGGGTATTGCAAACAAAACGTTGCTAAATGTTTTAAATTTAGATAAGTTAGATCAAAGTGCTTATGCTGTTCCAGACGGAGATGGATTTTTTGATTATGTAGAAAATGTAACTGTAAATTCTAATAGAGGATTTATCATTTTTCCAGTAACGGAACCTTTCGGAGCAGATTTATCAAGCTCATTAACATCACCATCAGATAAAAGCAATTACGTGTTTAACGAATTGTATTTAAACACAAAATCACAAGCAATAAATAATCATCAGAATAAAGATAAATTTATTCTTAAAGGATACGCTAAATCAGAAAATAGTGGAGGAATTCCACTTAACGCATTTAACGTTCCTAGAGGTTCCGTAAAAGTTACTGCTGGTGGAAGACAATTGGTAGAAGGAGTTAATTTTGTTGTAGATTATCAGTTTGGTAGAGTACAAATTATAGACCCAGGATTGCAATCTTCTGGTGTTCCAATAAATGTTTCTACAGAAAACAATTCGGTTTTTAATCAACAACGAAAAACCTTTATGGGAGTAGAAGTTGAACATCGTTTTTCTGATGAATTTATTTTAGGTGGTACCATTTTAAATGTAAATGAAAAACCCATCACTCAAAAAGTTAATTTTGGTAGTGATCCGATTAACAATACCATGCTAGGGTTAAATGTAGATTATTCTACAGAAATGCCAATCTTTACAAAATGGGTAAATAAATTACCGTTTGTAGATACAGATGTTCCATCAAATGTTTCCGTTAGAGCAGATTTTGCATATTTAATTCCTGGAACTCCAAGCGGAATTGATATCAACGGACAAGCAACAACGTATGTAGATGATTTTGAAGCATCCCAAATTCCGATTGATTTATTATCTCCTTTAAATTGGTTTTCTGCAAGTACACCACAAAGTCAAAATTTAAACGGAACAGCAAACGATTTAAGTTATAATGATAAAAAAGCAAAACTAGCTTGGTATTCTATTGATCAATTGTTTTATGGAAATGGCGATAAACCAGCTAATATTGATAATATTGAATTGTCTAGAACGGAAGTTCGTCAAATTGGATATTCAGAATTGTTTCCAAATACAGAATTAGATTTAACACAAAACGTTTTAGTTAGAACGTTAGATTTAGCATATTTTCCATCAGAAAGAGGAACTTATAATTTTGATACAGGAAATGACGTAAATACTAATGGAACATTTTCGAATCCACAAGATCGTTGGGGTGGAATTATGCGACCATTAACAACAAATAATTTTGATCAAGCAAATGTAGAATATATTCAGTTTTGGATTAAAGACCCGTATCAAGATTATTCAATTACAAACGCAGAGGGTTTACCAACAGGAGTTGATCCAAAAAACCCGATAAATCAAGTTGGGGAATTGTATTTTAATTTAGGAAATATTTCTGAGGACATCTTAAAAGACAATAGAAAGATGTATGAAAATGGAATGCCAGCTGATGGTTCTAATTCAAATACTACGGCATCAACTTGGGGAAATGTTCCTACAAATCAATCAATTTTATATGCTTTTGATGTTGATGATGCAGCCAGGAAAAATCAAGATATTGGTTTAGATGGATTGAAAAACTCAGATGAATTAAGTTTTTATCAATCAAAAATTTTTAACATCAACAAGTTAAATTCAAACGATATTTCTTCAGATAACTTTCAATATTTTAGAAGTACAAATTTTGATAATACAAACGCTTCGGTTTTAACCAGATATAAAAACTTTAACAATACAGAAGGGATCTCACCAACAGCAAATCAATCTACAGAATCCTATCCAACTTCATCAAGTTCATATCCAGATGTAGAAGATATTAATAAAGATCAAACCATGAATACGGTTGAAAGCTACTTTGAATATAAAGTCTCTTTAAGCAAAAATGATTTGGTAAAAGGAACTAATAATGTTGTTGATGAAAAAGAAACTTCTGTAACTTTACCAGACGGAACTTCTAGAAAAACAAAATGGTACCAATTTAGAATTCCTGTTAGAAGCGGAACGACAGTAAACGGAATTACAGATTTTAATAGCATTCGGTTTATTAGAATGTTTATGAGCAAATTTAAAATGCCAGTTGTATTGCGTTTTGGTCAATTAGAATTAGTTAGAGGAGATTATAGACGCTATACAAAAACATTGAGTCCAACAGTAAATCCATCACAAGACTTAACAAATCAGCAATTAACTAATTTTGAAGTTGGTGTTGTTAATATTGAACAAAATGAAGGAAGATATGTGTTGCCTCCAGGAATTGTAAGAGAACAATTACAAGGAAGTTCTACCATACAACAACAAAATGAGCAATCGGTTTCTTTAAAAGTAAAAGATCTTTTAGAAAATGAAACCAGAGCGATCTACAAAAATATTAGTATAGATTTAAGAATGTATAATAATTTAAAAATGTTTATACATGCAGAACCTATTTTAACCGGATCTGTTGCTGATAATGATTTGGTTGCCATAATTAGATTAGGAACTGATTTAGATGACAACTTTTATCAAATAGAAGTGCCATTAAAGATAACTGCAAGCGGAAGTTTAGAACCAACAAATGTGTGGCCAGAAGCAAATAATTTAGATGTTATTTTAGAAGAATTAGGAAGGTTAAAATTAAAAAGAGATGGAGAAATTCCAAATTCTGGAGGAACATTATCTATCAATAAAATCTATCCATTTCCAACAAATTCACGTCCAAGTTCTTTAGTATTGAGAGTAAAAGGGAATCCTACTTTAGGAGCTATTAGAACCTTAATGTTAGGAGTAAAAAACACAAGTGCAACTCAACAAAGTGCAGAAATTTGGTTTAACGAATTACGTTCATCAGGATTTGATAATAAAGGCGGTTGGGCTGCGGTTGTAAATGCGGATGCGAATTTTGCCGATTTAGCAGATATTTCTGTTACTGGAAGAATGCAAACGATTGGTTTTGGAAATGTTGAAGATAGAGTGAATCAGAGAAGTTTGGAAGAAACAAGACAATACGATATTTCTACAAATATCAATTTAGGAAAAATGATGCCTAAACATTGGGGAGTTCAATTGCCAATGAGTTATAGTATTGGTGAAGAATTTAGAGATCCAAAATACGATCCACAATACCAAGATGTGAGATTTTCTGAGGCAAAAGAAGTAAATCCAAATAATATCAACTCACAAGATTACACATTAAGAAAAAGTATTAGTTTTAATAATGTAAAGAAAAATAGAAATCCAGAATCTACAAAAAAACCAAAACCGTACGATGTAGAAAACTTTTCTGTAACCTATGCTTTTTCAGAAGAGTATCATAAAGATTATAATGTCGAAAAATATTTGAATCAGAATTTAAAAGCAGGAGCGAGTTATAATTTTACATTTCAACCAAAATTTATAGAGCCTTTTAAAGAGTCAGAATTTTTAGGTAAAAAACATTGGCAAATAATTAGAGATATAAATATTAATTTATTACCAAAATCTATTGGATTAAATTCTAGAATTACAAGAAACTTTATTCAGCAAAAATCTAGAAATTTAATTATAGGATTAAGTCCACAACCAACATTAACCCAACGCAGATTTTTGTTTGATTGGGATTATACAATTGGATTTGACTTAACTAAATCATTGAGTTTAAACTTTAATGCAAACAATAGTTATTTGTATGATAATTTTGGTAATGGAGAAGAAATAGAAATTTTTGATCAATTCTTTAATATAGGAAGGCCAGATCATTACAATCAAAAACTAACAGCAAATTATAAACTACCAATTAGCAAACTACCCTACTTAGGTTTTGTTTCTGCAGATTACGGATATACAGCAAATTTTGATTGGAAAGCAGCTTCTAAAAGTTATGTAGATAAAATTGGGAATCTATTACAAAACTCAAACACACATAATTTTAACACAACATTTAGTTTTTCTAAACTATATCAAGATACAGGATTTAAAAATTTATTTATTAAGAACCCAAATGCAAATCCTAAAAAAAGTTCAAATCCATTTCAAGCACCCCAATTACCAAAAGCTAGCAATATCAAAACCCAAAAAGTAACGCTAAAAGATAAAATTTTGGTAGGTGTTTATGATTTTGTAACGTCAGTAAAAACAGCAAAAATAGGTTATGCATCAAATAACGGAACGATGTTACCAGGTTATTTGGGTAGTTCAGGGTTTTTAGGAAGAGATCAAGTAAATGGAAGTTTTGCGCCAACATTAGGGTTTGTTTTTGGAAGTCAAATCGACATCAGAAATAAAGCATTTGAAAAAGGTTGGCTAGTTGATAGGGCAATTGGTTCTGAATATTATAGCAAAACGTATAGCAGAACACATTACAACAAACTAGATTATATAATTTCATTAAACCCTTTTAAAGATTTAATTATTGAATTAACCGGTAATAAAATTGAAACAAATAATATAGCACAACAATTAGATGTTGAAGGGGGAGTTCTAAACACAACAACACCAATCATAGAAACTGGAAACTTTAGCACAAGTTTTTCTATGTTGGCCACTGTTTTTAAAAATTCTGATAAGTTGTTTGATTCATTTTTAGCCAACAGATCAGTTCTTTCGCAAAGATTATCTTCAGAAGCGGGTTTACCAAATACAGCAAATGCTGCGTTTAAGGAAGCAGGGCAACAAGTTTTATTGCCAGCATTTATTGCTGCATATTCAGGCGATAATGCAAATTATGTTGACTTAGGATTGTTTAAAAATATTCCAATTCCGAATTGGACATTACGCTACAACGGATTAATGAAAATCGGTTGGTTTAAAGAAAATTTTTCTAGTTTTACAATTACAAACGGATATAAATCATCGTACACAATTTCTAATTACACAAATAACTTACAATACGATCAATCAGATCTATCTAAAGTAAATGCAACAGGAAATTATCAATCAAAACTATTAATAGCTTCAGCGAGCTTAATTGATGAATTTTCTCCGCTAATTAAAATTGATATGAAAATGAAAAATTCATTTTCTTTTAAAGGAGAAATTAGAAAAGACAGAACACTTACCTTAAATTTTGACAATAGCACATTAACAGATATTAAAGGAACAGAATATATCTTTGGTGTTGGTTACATATTAAAAAATGTAGCTTTTAAAACTCGTTTTTCAGGAAAACAACAAAGGTTAAAAGGCGATATAAACATGAGAGCAGATATCTCTTTAAGAGATAATTTAACGATGATTAGATCTGTAGATATAGAAAATAATCAAATAAGTGGAGGTCAAAAATTTTTATCTATTAAATTTGCAGCAGATTATAAATTAAGTAGTAATATAACAACATCGTTTTATTACAATCATAATATGTCTAAATATGCAATCTCAACCACATTTCCGAGAAAATCTATTAATGCTGGTTTCAATTTAATTTATAACTTAGGCAACTAAAAATTAATCAACAATAAAAAATAATTACAATGAACATTCCATCAGAATTAAAGTACACAAAAGACCACGAACGGATTAAAATAGATGGCAATACAGCTACAATTGGTATTACAGATTTTGCACAAAGCGAATTGGGCGATATTGTTTATGTAGATGTAGATACACTAGATGATACAGTAGAAAAAGATGAAGTTTTTGGATCTGTAGAAGCTGTAAAAACAGTTTCAGATTTATTTATGCCGTTAACAGGAGAAGATACAGAATTTAACGAAAGCTTAGAAGACGAACCAGAATTAGTAAACAAAGATCCTTATGGTAAAGGTTGGATGATTAAAGTAACAATTGCAGACACTTCTCAATTAGATGATTTATTAGATGCGCAAGCTTATCAAGATCTTATTAAAGGATAAAATTATTTTTATAGCAATTAGTGTTGCAATAGGAATTAGTGTTTTGAGCTTAATACGGGTACCGGAGTCGCCAATTAAAATTTCTTGTCAAGATAAGATATATCATGCAATTGCATATTTTATGTTAGCTATAACATGGTTACTTAGTTTTCCTGTTTCAAGAGAAAAAAATAGCGCAAAATATGCAATTGCTTTAGGTTGCGTTATTTATGGCATAATTATTGAAGTTTTACAAACAACTCTTACAACTTATAGAACAGCAAGTTTTTTTGATGTTGTTGCAAATACCGTTGGAGTTTTTATGGCATTGTTAATTTTTAACTCAATTTATAAAAAAATTAATGCTATTTAACTTTAATATTTGCATAAGTCATAAGAATTTAATTAAATTAGCGAACTATTAAAAAAAACATTAGGATGGAAATTAAGAAAAATCCAAAATCAAATTTAGAGAATTACTCAAAGTTGTTTATTCAACTAGGGTTGGTTTTATCACTTTTTGTTACGTATGTAGCAATGGAGAACAAAACCTATGATAGAGCAATTGGCGCATTTGGGGATGCAAACATGAAAAACTTAATGGAAGAAGAGATTCCAATTACAGAACGTCCAGAGGTAGAGAAGAAAGCACCACCACCACCGGCGCCAGAAAAAATAGAGATTGTAAAAGATGATAAAAAAGTTGAAGAAACTATAATTAAAACTACAGAAACTGATGAAACTGAAGCAGTTAAGGTAGATGATATTATTGAGGTAGATGAAGGTGATACAATTATAGAAGATGTTGCTTTTGCAATTATTGAAGAAGTTCCTATTTTTCCGGGTTGTACTGGTACTAGACAGGAAAAGAGTGATTGCCTTAATGAAAAAATTCAAAAACATGTAAGTAGAAAATTCAATGGCGATTTAGCTGGAGAATTAGGATTATCTCCTGGGAAAAAGAAAATCTGGGTAGTTTTTAGAATTGATCCAAAAGGAAATGTTACAGACATTCAAGCAAGAGCTCCACATCCAAGACTTAGTGATGAAGCGATTAGAGTAACAAAGACATTACCTAGAATGACTCCTGGAAAACAAAGAGGAGTTCCGGTTGGGATGAAATATACGTTACCAATTTCATTTAATGTTGAATAACATTTAGCTGAAAATAAAATTAAAAAAGAGCAATCAATTCGATTGCTCTTTTTTAATGCGCTTAATATTTACTATTTTTGTTCTATAAGTCAGCATCAAATGAAACTAGCACAATATTTAGATTCAACATATTTAAAAACTGCAACACAGGCAAATCTATCTGAAGAGGAAACAAAAGCAAATGTTGTTAAACTAGTTGAAGAAGCAATTGCTTTTAACTTTAAATTAGTAATGATAAGAGCTAAGTATATTTCTTTTGCTAAAGAAATGATTCTAAAAGCAAAATCTAATGTTTTGGTAGGAACTGTAATTGGATTTCATGAAGGAACAGCATCTATAGAAGAAAAACTTATTGAAGCAAAAAAAGCCGTAGATTTAGGAGTTGATGAACTAGATTTTGTCGTGAATTATGAAGCTTTTAAAAAAGGAGAAATACCTTTAATTAGAGAAGAAATAATTAAAGGAACTGCTTTAGGTTTAAAAAACAACAAAGTTGTAAAATGGATAATTGAAGTTGCAGCTTTAAATAATGAAGCAATAGCTGCTATTTCTAAACTAATAAAAATCATTGTTATTGATAACTTTGGATTAGAAAACACAAAAAAAGTATTTGTAAAGTCATCAACAGGGTTTTATAAAACAGAAAACAATATCCCTAATGGAGCAACATTCGAGACAATAAAAATAATGCATGATAATGCAAAGCCGGTAAAAATAAAAGCCGCTGGAGGAGTAAAAACAAAGAATGATGCTTTAAAAATGATTACTTTAGGAGTTGAAAGAATAGGAACTTCTTCGGCAAAAGCAATAATTGAAGAAACAAAAGTAAAATATTAAATGAATTTATACAAAGCACACGAAACAGCTGTGATTGACGAAGGTTGTGATATTGGAGAAGGAACAAGTATTTGGCATTTTAGTCATATTATGCCTAATTGTAAGATAGGAAAAAATTGTAATATTGGTCAAAATGTGGTTATTTCACCACAAGTAGTTTTAGGAAATAATGTTAAGGTACAGAATAACGTTTCTATTTATACAGGGGTTACCTGCGAAGATGATGTTTTTTTAGGGCCATCAATGGTTTTTACAAATGTTAACAATCCAAGAAGTGCGGTTAGCAGAAAAAATAAATATTTAAAAACGGTTGTTAAAAAAGGAGCAACTATTGGTGCTAATGCAACAATAGTTTGTGGAAATGATATTGGAGAATTTTCATTTATTGGTGCAGGATCTGTTGTGGTAAAAGAAATTATTCCGTACGCTTTGGTTGTTGGAAATCCTTCAAAACAAATCGGCTGGGTCAGTGAGTTTGGATATCAATTAAATTTTAATGAAGAAGGAATTGCTGAATGCTCAGAAAGTAAAGAAAAATACCAATTAAAAAACAATAGAGTTATTAAACTGTAATCATCAACAATAAAAAAATAGTTACTTTTTTATTTATTTTTAAGTCCTTTGTTCTTATTTTCACAGTCAGAAAGACATCCAGTATTTAAAAGCTGTGAAAATCAAAACATAGAGCAAATAGAATGGTGTTTTTATAAAAACAAAAATATTTTTTTAATGAGGATATTAAATAAAAACTGTATATTTGTAACGTGGTGTAAAAACCACTTTCTTTTTCATAGCAATTTTCCCACTCTAATTTAGAGTGGGTTTTTTATTTTCTGAAGTTTTCTAATTATTTTACATAAAAAAAGTCCTAACAAATTAATGTTAAGACTTTAGTTGTACTCAAGATGGGACTTGAACCCATACGGACATTACTGCCCACTGGATTTTAAGTCCAGCGTGTCTACCAATTCCACCACTTGAGCATTGGTAAATATCATAGAATAGAGCGAAAGACGGGATTTGAACCCGCGACCCCCACCTTGGCAAGGTGATGCTCTACCCCTGAGCTACTTTCGCGCAGTATATTTTTAATGAACTTACTCATCTTTCAATGCGGGTGCAAAGTTAAAACAAAAAAGGAAATAGCAAAGATATTTTTCAACTATTTTAATTAGAAATCTAAGCCATTTTTTATAGGATAAAATGCAAGAAATTAGCATAGAATAAAATACCTTTGCAAAAGATTTGAAAAAAATAAATGAGCTCAATTTCTAGCATAGAGAATAAATCAATAATTAAAAACTTTGTATCAGATTTCAAGCAACTCACAAAAGTTGGTTTGTCTTTAAGTGTGGTTTTTTCTTCTATTGCGGGTTATTTATTAGCAGTAGAAGTTGTAGATACTTTTATTATTATTCAATTAGCAATTGGAGGTTATTTTATGGTTGGCGCATCAAACGCATTCAATCAGGTAATTGAAAAAGACACAGATTCTTTAATGAAAAGAACCATGAACAGACCTTTGCCAACAGGTAGAATGACTGTTTCTACTGCGTTAACAATAGCGTTTTCATTTACAATTCTAGGAATCGCAATTCTATATAATATCAATGCAAAGTCTGCATTGTTTGGAGCAATTTCTATTTTCTTATATACAAGTGTTTATACACCATTAAAATCTGTAACGCCATTAGCGGTTTTTATAGGGGCAATTCCAGGAGCAATTCCTTTTATGTTAGGCTGGGTTGCAGCAACAAATCAATTTGGCATTGAAGCTGGATTTTTGTTTTTAATTCAATTTTTTTGGCAATTTCCACACTTTTGGGCAATTGGTTGGTTGCAATTTGAAGAATATCAAAAGGCAGGATTTAATATGTTGCCAATGAATAAAAAAGATAAAGGGGCTATTAAGCAAATTATCTTTTATACTTTAATAATGATTTTAGTTTCTATTGCGCCAGTTTTAAAAGTAACAGGAGCGTTTTATATTTATCCTGCAACAGCAGTAATTATTGCTTTAGTTGGCGGCTCTATGTTGTATTACGGTATTCAGTTATACAAAACAGAATCTAATATTGAAGCAAGAAAATTAATGTTATCAAGTGTAATTTATATAACATTGATTCAAATAATATACGTAATTGATAAATTTTTACATTAAATCAAATGAGTCAAGAAAGTTTAAAAACTGAATTAAAAGTAGCGAAGAAAAAATCAGCGAATCCTATGTTATGGGTTTCAATGATTAGTATGACCATGTTTTTTGCAGGATTAACAAGTGCTTATGTGGTAAGTAGAAAAAGGGAAGATTGGGTTTCGTTTGATTTGCCAACATCATTTTATATGAGTACAGCTTTAATAGTTTTTAGTAGTTTAACATTTATGTTAGCACAAAGATTACTTAAAAGAGACAATACAAAAGGAAGTTTTTTACTGCTTATTATTACATTAGTTTTAGGCGTAGGATTTATTTATTATCAATATGAAGGATTTGTTCAATTAAGAAATGTTGGGCTATTTTTTACTGGACCAAACAGTACGGTATCAACCTCTTTTATTATTGGGATCACTTTTATGCACGTTTTACACCTAATAGCAGGGCTAATTGTGCTATTAGTTGTAATTTATAATCATTTTAAATCTAAGTATAATTCCGCAGAAATGCTTGGTTTTGAGCTTGGTGCAATTTTTTGGCACTTCGTTGGAGTACTTTGGATTTATCTATTTTTCTTTTTCTATTTTATTAGATGATGAAAATTATGTAATTTTGACAAACTATTAAAAAACAATTAACATAGACATTTATGGGAGCAACTATTGCTGTAAATCTTGAAGATAAAACTACTTGGAACGGTGGTGGAAATAGACCTTTTGGAGCTAGTTACGGAAAACTGATGATGTGGTTTTTTATCGTATCGGATGCATTAACTTTTTCCGGATTTTTAGCCGCTTACGGTTTAATAAGATTTAAATTTATAAATTCTTGGCTAATTGCCGATGAAGTTTTTACTCACTTTCCCTTTTTACATGGAGTACATGCACCAATGTACTATGTAGCATTAATGACATTTATCTTAATCTTTTCTTCAGTAACAATGGTGTTAGCTGTTGATGCTGGTCATCAAATGAAGAAAAAGAAAGTAGCCTGGTATATGTTGTTTACCATTATTGGAGGTTTAATATTTTTAGGCTCTCAAGCTTGGGAATGGAAAAACTTTATTGGAGGTTCTTACGGAGGAGTTCAAACAACAGACGGTAAAATCTTACAATTTGTTAAAGATTGTCATCAAATTGCATTGTCAGATTTTGTGGTTGATGAACACGAAGAAAGAGTAGAACATACAAGAAAAAATGGTTTATGGTTTGAAGGCGGAGAAACGCTACCAAGTTATTCTGTAAATGAAGTTGTAAATTCTTATAATAATAATCCTGATGTTTTAATAAGAGTTGAAAAAATTGACCTTGCCACAAAACACAAAACAATACTTTCTAGAGAAGAAGGAGCGCGTTATTTATTAAATGCAAAGCAAGTTGTTGAAGGAGCAAATCTTCATGTAAATGAATATGGAAACCCAATTTTTGCAAATTTCTTTTTCTTTATTACAGGATTTCACGGGTTTCACGTATTTACAGGAGTACTTATAAATATTATCATATTTTTTAATGTTCTTGTAGGTACTTACGAGCGTAGAGGACATTATGAAATGGTGGAAAAAGTTGGATTGTATTGGCACTTTGTAGATTTAGTTTGTGTATTTGTATTTACATTCTTCTACTTAGTTTAATAAGTATAAAAAAATTATAAAAATGGCACACGCACACGAATCTAATACAAAAAGAATATGGATTGTTTTTGGAATACTGTCTGTAATAACAATTGTAGAAGTTATTTTTGGTATTCTTAAGCCTGAAATTTTATATTTAACAAGTTTTTTAGGAACCAGCCCATTAAATTGGACGTTTGTCATTTTAACATTAGCTAAAGCTTACGGAATTACTTGGGCATTTATGCACATGGAAGGTGAAAAAAAATGGTTTAGAAGAGCTGTAGTTTGGACCGCAGTATTTTTAATTTGTTTTCTAGTTACCTTATTACTTATAGAAGGTGGATATATATTTTAGGTATTGTCTCCTTTAACAAAATGGAATTACTAATTTGTTTTAAAATATTTTAAGGTTGTTTTTACCGCCTTTTTTTTTGCAACATGAAGAAAAATAAAATTAAAAAAGCACTTGTATTATCGTCTCTATTTTTA
>Ga0105054_10001463_pt1 | contig 38764 bp, 31 predicted proteins | sample BON02_FD_78091 | JGI IMG/M metagenome (GOLD analysis project Ga0105054, IMG submission 78091) | Freshwater microbial communities from Lake Bonney liftoff mats and glacier meltwater in Antarctica - BON-02 (megahit assembly) | ecosystem: Environmental > Aquatic > Freshwater > Ice > Glacier...
AAGGTCAAATTTCTTATTATCGTACTGATTGGTGTCCGCTTCAAAAATTAAAAAATCAGTGTTAAAGTTGTAGAAACCTTCATTTTTAAGGCCTTCATCTAACCTTACCCTTTCATTCTTCATTATTTCTAAAGAAAAATAATCCCCTTCAGTAATTTCTGTAGATGCGAGCAATTTCCTTATGCTTCGATCAATTGGCAAGCTATCCTTTTCATAGTCATAAGAAGCCAGCTGATAGGGTTGGGCCAAATCAACTTTGTATTTGATGGCTGCTTTTTTTGGTTTCTGATCCGCTTCAGCACCGACCTCGGAAAAAAAGAATCCGTTGTTATCTAACCTGTTTAGGATCAGTTCCTGGGTTTTTCCCATTTCCACACTACTGAAATAAACCGGTTCTTCTCCAATTTTTTTATAAATAAACCGGTTGATAAAACCCGGGTTTTCTTTTTGTACTTTATAATGACTCCATAAACCAATACGCATACCAAGGATTTTACTATTCGGCTTAGGTTTAAGCAAACCCTCTAGTTCAGCATTAAGCCCCTTGAATCCTTTAACCGAAAAGTCTCTATTAATTTCTAAAATAGCACCTGTATACAATTTCTCATCTTCAGGAATAAACTTGGAAACGCCACAACCTACCAAAATCCAAAAAGGCATAAGGAGACAAAGTGTCTTTAATGACCTAATGCTTAAAAGTTCGAGTAAACATGTACGCCTATTCCTTCTCATTTTTCTCCTCTCCTGCTATTATATCTGTGGTTCTTTCCTTTCTTTTCGTATCTATTCCTTTCCACAAGTCTTCAAATTTATTAAACTCCCTATTAAAAATTACCGACAGCCCTGTGACGACCAACTGGCCATCAATAAAGCTTTCGAATTGATTCTTTCTAAAACCTCTTATTCGATAGCGTCCATTTTCGGATAGCAAATACTCCACGCTTACATTTCCCAAGAGCGAATTGCTAGCCCTAGAGGAGGATGACCCTCCTTCTATGTCTATCTGACTCCCAACTTGTACCACCAATCGGTCATCCAGAAAGCGTTTGCTTGCATTTACGTTGAGCTGTGTTCTAGATTCTGGAGAACTCCCTTGGTAATCTTCAAAACTATCCAACCCAACATTCAATTCCAGGCCTGTATCTCCTACAATACTGTTTGTAAATGTATTTAATTGCCCTGAAAGCAACTGACTGACACTTGACCTGGCCATGGCAGTGGTGCCTCCACCTCCGGAACTTTCCCCACTAGGGAAAAATCTATTCAATACCAGCAATGAAAAAACCTGCCGGTTTAATTCGCCTTCCTGATTGTTCAATTGCTGCACCTGAGAATAAACACTTCCACCCAATGCCCCTCTTTGATCTTCAGGCATATCCATTCTAAATGAAATTTCAGGCCTAAGCAATGCACCATCTATATTCAGGTAAACGATAAAGGGTAACTCTTGACGATATTTGGTCATCGCCTCACGTGAACCACCAGCTGCTGTTGCTGTCATCAGATCAGCGGCTGAGGTTTTGATACGGTAGATGGCTGTAATGTCCATATTGGCATCCATAGGGTCACCTGCCCAGGTAATGGTGCTTCCACTCTGGATTTCGAATTTTCTACTTACCAAATTATACAAACTCATTTCGTAATGTCCCCTGGAAAGCTCATAAATCCCTGTAAGGGTAATCCTTCCGTTGGGATCCATATTCATGCGAAGATCAGCAGCCCCTACCAACAAAAGGTTGTCCCCGGATCGCTCATCTATGACCAAATTAAATATGGCTTCTGGGGAAACATTTAACAGCACCGCCACTTTATATCCGGAAAATCCCGTATTGCTGGTTTCTTCCAATCTTTTGGTTAGAATATCCTCGGGATCATTTCGGTTTACAAATGTCACTACGCCATTCCTTTCCACTATATCCAATTGGCTTTCCGGAACTACAAAACTTATATTGGTCCCTTTATTTACACTCAATTTGGCATCCACAATAGGCAAGTTCAAATCGCCTTTGATGGTTACGTCTGCGCCTATTATGGCATCGCCATAGAATAAATCGTTGTCTTCACTGGTAGAGTTTAACACCATGAAGTTATTTGCGGTTAGGGAAAGATCGAATTGTGGATTAGTGAAATCATCCGTTAAAATATCTCCATCAAGAACAAAATTGTTTCCCCGTTCATCCTGAATGGTCATTTGATCCATAAATATACCCCTATTATCGACCTCAATTTCTTGTCCGGATATAGCAAACCCCGAATTCAATGTTGAAATGGTAAATTCTGTTTCATTAAATGCCAGCTTACCTTTATAGCTGGGATCAGCTGAACTACCTTCCACTTTAAAATTTCCAGAAATGGAGCCTTGTCCATTACTTATCGCACCTGCAGAAAGCCCATCTAATACACTAAGTTCAAATTTATTCAAGTCAAGGTCCAAATTAAGCCTTGCGCCCAAAGGGTCGGCTGTAAATCCTCCATTTATATCCAGGTTGATTCCTTTATCTTTTACACTTAGGTTAAAATCATAATTTTTTTGGTCATTACCTGAGGCGTTAAGAGTTAAGTTCCCCAATGGCACCTTTAGTAATTCCATATCCTGTACTGTGATCTCCGCTTGCAGACCAGCAGCTCCGAATGGATTCTCCACTTTAAATGAGCCATTAACTACACCTGTAGCCAAAAGTTCTTCTGGGTTTAGTAAACTAGTAAATGTTCTTAACCTGAAATCATTAAAAGTAAGACCAAAAGAATTCTCTCCTGACTCATTGGATAATGAAATAAGCTGCTTACCCCTTGAAAATTCAAATTCCTTAAAATTTAACCAATCCGCACCTAAAGTAAATGCATTGCCTGCTGGCACTTCCCATTTCATTTTGTTAAAAATAATACTGTCGGGAGCGAAATGTAGCCGCAAAGAGTCTTTAGCAATACCCAAATCAAAATTTATATTTGCTAAAACTTCGTCTTCATGTAGTGATTTAAAATTGACATAAAGCAGATTTTCGAGGACCTCACCCGAGAAATACGTAGGACCAACTATCAGCGGACCAGTGGATAAACCCAATACACCGAAATCAAATGTAAAATCTGAAGAATCACTCTCCACATTAAGGTCTAGACTATCCACTATAGCCCCAGCGTAGGAAATGTATGGGAAATTAATTCTACCCTTTAATGAAGTGCTTTTTTCATCAAAGTCCAATTGAATCGACCCCTCCTCCATTCTTTCCAGTCCTGGTAAAATTACCTGCTGTAATAGCAAGGAAGAAGGTATCGTAAAATCCATTTTGACATTAACAGGCCTTTGGGTATTCAATATGGTTTGGGAAGTGCTATCAAGAAAGTACCGATTAAAATGACGGGAAATTCCTTCGTAAGTTTCTTCAGGACTTACATTGGAGCTCAATTGTCCTACCAAAAGATTACTTTGTATGGTAAATCCTGTTGAGTCTGGTAAAATTCTCAAGTCCACATCCAGGTCACCCATCGGGTAAGCCTGGTCTTCCAAAACTACCGTTCCCTCCACCAGCTTTGATTGGAGTTCAAAGTTCTCTGAATTGCCCGCAAATGTAGCATTCATAGAAAATTTCGTTCGCAACTTTTTAGAACTAAAGTTCAGTCCATACAAATCTGCCCCATTTAAATCCAAATCCAGACTAACGTTATACTTGGCTGTATCTAAGGACACTTTTGCCAGCAAACCCAAGTCCAGGAGCTCGTCTTTATGTATTAACCTAATTTCGCCATCCCCATCAATAATCTCACTGCTAATCTTTAGTCCTTTATAATTGTACCCATTGTAGGCCAAATTGATTACTTTCGCCTCTAACTTTAGATCAATTTTATCCAGTGGACCAGCATTGCCTTTGGCAGACAATTCCATGTCAAAATTACCATAGGTTATCGTGTCACCCAATATTTCCCCCAAAGGTAAAGCCGCAATACTAGTTTTAAGGTCATAAAGGTATTCCCCGTCTTTAGTGGCCATTTTGCCATCTACTTTTACTGAGGCTTCGTAGGCCCCAAGGATTGACTCAAGACTGAACTCATTTAGAGATCCTGATGACGTAAGGGATAGGTCAAGATGCTTTGGATATTTTAAACCCAGGCTGTCTTCAGGGACAAAGAGATTAAGGTCTTCATCGCTTGAAACAAAGTTAAAATCATTTACATGCCAGGAAATTCGGTCCATATCCAGTGGTTCTGTAACCGAACCGGATAGGGAAATGCGTGTGGAATTTCCCCATCCTGCGGAAAGCTTTTTTAAATTTACCTTGTCCAGTTTACCAAAGGCAAGTAAAGTAGCGTTAAGCTTTTTCTTGGCAAATGTTTTTACGTAAGGGTTATTTTTAAGGGTTGGAGAGAAGTAATAGGCATCTCGAATTCCAATATTTATGGTATTGAGGGCTATATCTAATGTTGCACTTTCAGGATTTTCCATCACTTCACCTAGACCAGGATATTGCATGGTTACTTTTCCTTTCAAACGGCTATTTCCTGTGGCTATAATTAAATCTGTTAAACTTAAAGATTCATTGTCTAAATCTAATTGTAATTGAAAGTTTTCTAGTTTAAACCCAGATTTTTCAATGAATTCAATTTTATTCAGAGCAACACCTGCCTTTTCTGGCCTAAGAAATAGATTGTTGGCCTCCAGGTTAAAGTTTTCGATGCCAATATCATTTGGGTCAAAGACACCAGTAGCACCTTGAGAACCTTTTATCCGGTAATTAATTTTATTATTGGAAAGATTCAAGGTGGATAGTTCTACCTCCCATTGGGGCCAACTAAAAGGTTCAACTGTATCCTCAGTTTTAGTGATATTACTTTCCGGATTGCTTTCTCTGCTTTGATACTCAATGAAAGAATCATGGAGTGAAAAGTTTTTTATTAATACCCGTTGCTTTTCAAGATCTGCTTCGGGCATTTCTAGTAGCAAATCACCTAAAGTTGCATGTACTTCCATACCATCAGGCAAAGAAGCATAGTCTACATTTATGTTTTTTAATGAAAGTTCTTCTAAAATCAACAATGGCATTGGAACCTGACTGCTTGCGGAATCTTCACTTGGAGGAAAAGGCTTGGACTGTTGGTAGGCGATAGCGGAATTTTCCCATAAAATACTGTTGACATGGAAATCCATTTTGTTCAGATCCAGACTTTTGATTTGAATCAATAACTTTCCGAGGTTAAGCTTGCCCTCCAAACCCAATAATTCATCAGTATAATTTAAATTCCAGTTTTCTGCCTTTACAGGGCCCACACTTATTTCAGGGTAGTCACCCGTTTCCGATGGTGCCGGATCAATAATGGTGGTATCGGAACTGGTCTGCTCTGCTGCAAATGCCTCAATGAGATAATTGAAGTTAAAATTCCCTGCACTATCTCTTTGAATATTAGCAGTAAGCCCTTCCCATTCAAGTCTGGAAATACTGAGCTTATTGTTTCTGATGAAGGGAATTAATTCGAGTCCTGTCTCAAGTTTGTGACTGTAAATAAGTGTATCTCCTTTGGGATCTTCCAAATAAAGACCCTCCAGGTAGAGGTTACCTCGGAAGGTCAAAAATAATCTATCAATGTTAACATTGGTATTCGTTTTTTTAGCCACATATTGCGTGACCTTATTTACGATTATTTTTTGACCGAAAGGACTACGGACAAATAGAATAATAAGGAGCACCATTAAGCTAAGACTGAGCAAAACCCATCCTCCTATTTTAAAAATTCTTTTAACTAAGGTTTGCGCCAATGTTATTTTTTATTTACCAAAAAAAAAGAGCGGATGAACTATCCACTCTTGTATTAATTCTCAACATTTAGTTCACGACTGAATAAATATCAATTATTGTACCAATTCTATTAATGGGTACCTGCTGAGGCAGACATTACTGCATTAATAGCTACACCTAAGCCTTTTGCTAGGCGTGAACAATTCTTTCCGGTATTCTCTCTATCGAAAGGAGCCATTTTCTCATGAAGAATATAGCCTTCTAAAAGAAGTAGGTCCTCTAGGACCTACTTCTTTTAGAATTTTCATTTTCGACCTAAATCCTTCCAGTTGGGTCGTTCATTTATTGTGATTTTTTTTCCTCTGACATGATGCTACTTTTTAGTTTATGTTCACGCTATTGATCCGATTAAATATAGATAAGGGAAAAGATGTATAGTAAAGATTGATTGATTTTATAATACGATAGTTTTTATCAATAAATATAAGTAAAAGTTGTAGTTTCAATCAGACAAGCTTAAAAAGCTACAAAAAATAATAACCATTTCAAGTTTCATTCCTGATTTCATTGTTTTATGTGGATAATGTCAGAATAATAAAGTGAACTACTGTCAATATGTCGGTATTTTATTAAATTTGCGATCTGAAATATAGTCAGCCAATGGAAAATATTATAAAAGATATCGATATCATCAGCGGTGAGGAAGAAACGAGTAGTGCGTTTAAGGTAACCGCTGAAGAAAATACAGGTAAAGCGAAGCGGTTATATATCGAAAGCTACGGTTGTCAGATGAATTTTTCTGACAGCGAGATTGTCGCTTCCATCATGAAGGAAACGGGATTTGATACTACTTCAGATTTCAATAATGCAGATGTGATTCTACTTAACACCTGCTCTATTAGAGAAAAGGCAGAGCAGACGGTACGTAAAAGGCTGAGTCAATTTAATCAAGTCAAAAAGGCCAACCCTGAACTTAAGATTGGTGTTTTGGGCTGTATGGCAGAACGCTTAAAAGAAAAGCTTTTAGAAGAAGAAAAACTGGTGGATTTAGTAGTAGGTCCTGATGCTTACAGAGACCTGCCCAACCTCGTAAGCCAGGCTGAGGATGGCCAAAAGGGAATAAATACATTTCTATCTAGGGAGGAGACCTATGCTGACATATCTCCGGTACGACTAAACTCCAACGGAGTAAGTGCCCTCATCTCCATCATGAGAGGCTGTGACAATATGTGTTCCTTTTGTGTGGTACCCTTTACCAGAGGTAGAGAGAGAAGTCGTGATCCATATTCCATTACCAAAGAAGCCAAAGAATTATTTGACCAAGGCTATAGAGAGGTTACCCTTTTAGGGCAAAATGTAGACAGCTATAAGTGGTCCTCTGAGGAAAACAATAAAGCACGTCTCAATAAAAAGGAAACCGAAATAGCTGAGGTAGTTTATTTTTCAGATTTATTGGAGATGGTAGCAAATGTAGACCCAAAACTTAGGGTTCGATTTTCCACCTCCCATCCCAAAGACATTACGGACAAGGTGTTGGAAACGATGAAGCGATACGACAACATTTGTAAATACATTCATTTACCTGTTCAAAGTGGAAATAGCAGGGTTTTGAAGATGATGAACAGGACTTATGGCCGTGAATGGTATTTGGACCGGATCAAAAAAATACGTGAAATATTGGGTGAAAATTGTGGAATTTCTTCGGATATGATCGCAGGGTTTTGCTCTGAAACTGAGCAAGAGCACCAAGACACCCTCAGCATAATGGACATTGTTCAGTATGATTTTTCCTACATGTTTTATTATTCCGAGCGCCCTGGCACCTTAGCAGAAAAGAAATACAAGGATGATATTCCGCTAGCTGTAAAAAAACGTAGGCTTCAAGAAATCATTGACAAGCAAGGTACTCTTTCACTTGTAAGGCACCAAAGAGAAGTTGGCCAGCTCCAGGAAGTTTTGGTAGAAGGACTATCTAAAAGGTCCAACGAACAATTAAAGGCCAAGAATTCAGCCAATAAAGTGGTGATTATACCAAAAAGTAATTTAAATATTGGGGATTATGTCAAAGTTAGGATCACAGATTGTACATCGGCGACCCTATTTGGAGAAATTGTCAATCAATAAATAAGAAATCATGATCCCTATAAGTGCATCGGAAATATTGAGCGTCAAGCAAAGGTTTGGGATAATTGGAAACAGTCCATTGCTAAACCATGCCATTCAAGTGGCCATGCAAGCTTCTCCTACTGAAATGACCGTGTTGGTCACTGGTGAAAGTGGTAGTGGTAAAGAGTCATTTTCTAAAATCATCCACGCACTCAGCCGACGGAAACATGGGAAATTCATAGCGATAAATTGTGGTGCAATTCCAGAAGGAACGATTGATTCTGAGTTATTTGGCCATGAAAAAGGCTCATTTACGGGGGCTCATGAAGCAAGAAAGGGGTATTTTGAAGTCACTGATGGAGGCTCTATATTTCTGGATGAAATAGGAGAAATGCCGCTAGGAACCCAAGCGAGACTATTGCGTGTATTGGAGAATGGAGAGTTTATCAAAGTAGGCGCTTCAAAAGTTTTGAAAACTGATGTTAGGGTGATAGCCGCCACCAATGTAAACCTTTTAAAGGCTGTAGAAAAAGGTAAATTCAGAGAAGACTTGTATTATCGGTTAAACACAGTCCCCATTTTTGTTCCCCCATTGAGACGAAGGGAGGATGATATAGCCTTATTGTTCCGGAAGTTTACCACCGATTTCTCTGAAAGGTACATGGTAAAGCCTATTACCCTTTCAGAAGATGCCAGAAAATTACTACTCAAATTTCCTTTTCCCGGAAATATCCGACAATTAAAGAATTTAGCAGAGCAAATTTCGTTATTGGAACAGGAAAGAGAGGTAGATGCAGAAACTTTAATCAAATATCTTCCTGAAGAAAAAAGCAGCTTACCCGCATCCATTCAGGGAAAGAATGACAAGCAGGATCCTTTTTCGGATTTTTCTGAGCGGGAAATCTTATATAAAGTCCTTTTCGATATGAAAAAGGACATGACCGATTTAAAAAAACTTATATTAGAGTCTTATCATTCGGGGGGCTTGGATCAGAATATCATGAAAAAGCACGAAAACCTTTTTGAAGATATGGAGTCATCCTCGCACTATGATGACAATCCCAATTCCTCTAAAAATCTACCTTTGGTATTGGAAAATCTGAGTGCTAAGAAGGAACTGAAGGAAGAAAAAGAGAGCACAAGAAAAAACTACGGAGAAGATATAATTGAAGATATAATTCATGAAGAAGACGACCATTCGCTTTCTTTGGAAAAAAAGGAAAAAGAACTGATTACCAAAGCATTAAAAAAACACCATAACAAGAGAAAATATGCTGCGATGGATTTGGGAATCTCTGAAAGAACGCTTTACAGGAAGATCAAGCAATATGATATTCAATAGAATCGTATTATTATTACTAAGTTTAACCTGCTTAGTAACAGCCTGCAAAATTGAATACAGTTTTACAGGTACCACCCTCGATTACAACGTTACCAATACATTTTCGATAGCTAATTTTTTCAATGATTCGGGAGGAGGACCAGCCAATATGGGTCAGTTATTTACAGAAGATCTGAAGGATTATTTTCAAAGGAATACCCAATTGGAATTGATTCAGAACAATGGTGATTTACAATTTTCGGGTGCCATTACGCGCTATACTATCAGTCCGCAGGCCACGGTGTCCAATCCGAACAGCAACCAACCAGACCGGGCAGGGCAAATGCGTATTACGATAAGCGTGGAAGTCGAGTATATTAATATGACCAATGAAGAGGAAAACGCAAAAAAACCTTTTTCATTCTTCCAGGATTATGACTCAAGAAGCAAAACTTTACTTCAGGTGGAAACTGAGTTGGTAGAAGTTATTTTTGAAAGTATCATTCAGGATATTTTCACATCTACTGTGGCCAATTGGTAAAAATTGTTATATTTAAAGAACCTATTTAAAAATTAATCCTGTGAACGCTCAAGCATTTTTAGAACTTATAAATAAAGCCGATAATCTTGACAATGCTGATTTAAAAAAAGCATTAAAACTTCAAGAAGAATTCCCCTACTTTTTGGCACCGAGAGTACTTGCAGCTAAATACGAATGGGATAAAGCCTTTGGTGAATCTAAAACATTGCTTCATTGGGCTGCTGTGGTAAGTCCCGAAAGAAAAAGGTTGAAAAACTTACTGACTGGAGCATCTCCTATAGTTCCTGCATCTCTGGCAGTAGAACAAACCATCGATATTGCAGTACCTGAAAAAGTACTGGACGAACCAACCGTCCAACACGTGCAGGAGAATGGAATAGAATCAAACGATAATCCTCCCCTACCCGTAACTAAACCAAGTCCTTATGATGGGGAGTCTTCAGGGAATATTTCCAGGCCAAAAAGAGATGAAATATTAAGGCGTTTGGAAGAAAACTTAAAAAAAATAAACAAAGTACCGCCTACAAATCAGGATAATGCTGAAAATTTAAAAAAAAAGGACTTACCCGAAAAAGTAAATGAAAAAGAGGATTCTTTAATAAACAAAAAATCCGAAAAATCAGTTGCTAAAAAACCAAAACAAGACCAGCAAGAATTAATTGATAATTTTAAGGAAAAGCCCATACGTTTAAAAAGGGTGAAAATGGACGAGACGGTGGAGTTACCAGACTTGTCCGAAAAAAGCACCCTTCTAAATCACAATATGCTGTCGGAATCTTACGCCAAATTATTGGCCAAGCAAAACAAAAATAATGAGGCCATAGAAATATATCAAAAATTAATATTGAACTTTCCAAAGAAAAGGGCTTTCTTTGCAGATGAAATTGAGAAGTTAAAAGAATAAAATAAATAACAAGCATGTTTGTAGTAATTATCAGTATCATTATCGTTTTGGCCATATTATTAATTTTGGTCATTCTAGGTCAAAATTCTAAAGGGGGCGCAGGAGCAGCTTTTGGTGGAAGTGCCTCACAAATCATGGGAGTCACCAAAACCGGTAATATCTTGGAGAAAGCTACTTGGGTTCTAGCCATTGCCATTTTCGTGTTGTGCTTGGGTTCTTCTGCATTCCATGAGAGCAGCAGCTCTTCAGGGTTTTCTTCTCCAAATGTAGAAAATGCCCAAAAGCAAATTCTTACACCATCTTTTGACAACGAATCAATTCTACCTTCTGAGGGAAATGAGGAAGGGACTCCACTAGAAACAACACCTGATTCAGAAGAATAACAAAAAATACAGACACGATAAAAAAGGCCTGTTGAAATCAACAGGCCTTTTTTATTTTAAATTTTAATATTATTTAAGTAATCAAAAATTGAAGAAGAGCTGGAATATGATTAAATTGATCTTTTAAGATCCTGAATAAAACAACGAAAGTTAATATATATGTTTGAAAATCATTTAAGTATGGAAGATTTAGGCGCGGACAAATGGCCTAATGTCATTTTATGGGCCGCTCCTGTGATGTTTCTAATGGTATTTATCGAATGGGGCATCAGCATATACCAAAAAAAAGACACTTACGATAAAAAAGATTTCCTGGCTGCCACTAGCATTGGGCTAGTGAATGTAGGAATTAGTGCCTTAATCAAAGCCTTTACATTCGGAGTAGCCCTATTTTTCTGGAATATTGTTCCGTGGAAAATTCCGGTAACATGGTGGTCATTTATATTTTGCTTTTTTGCTATAGACTTTGCGAGATATTGGGCGCACAAGGTTGGTCATGAACAACGTTTCTGGTGGGCTACACATATCACCCATCACAATTCATCAAAATACAATTTCTCCGTTTCCTTCCGCTTAGGATGGACCCAACATATCAAAATCATCTTTTTTGTACCTGTGATGTTGATGGGTTTTAATCCATTCGTCTTCTTTATTTGTCATCAAGTAGCTGTTTTGTATCAATTCTGGATTCATACAGAGTTGATCAAAAAACTACCTAAGCCTATTGAGTTTTTCTTTGTCACTCCTTCGCACCACAGGGTGCATCACGGAAATGACGCGCACTACCTTGACAAAAATTATGGCTCTACTTTTATCATTTGGGACAGAATGTTTGGGACTTTTACTGAAGAAAAAGAAAGGCCCACCTATGGTATCACCAAGCCTGTCACTTCGTATAACCCCGTCTACCTTAATTTTCATGAATGGGCGGATATCGTAAAAGATCTCAAAAAAGCAAGAGACCGTAAAGAGGTTTACCAAATTCTTTTCGGTAAACCCGGAGATGAAGTGATCAAAAACAGAGAAATCAGAGAACTTTCTGAAAATAAAATGGTTAAATCAAATATCCTACCTTCCCCTAGTCCAACCCCTATATTGGTGTCCAATGAAAATTCACTATTGAAAAAAGAGGACTAAAAACAAATTTATATTCATTAAATAAAAAATGGGGAGATTATAATCTTCCCATTTTTTATTTAATGACAATATTTCTTAGCAACAATCGCTTGCTAATAGGCAAAAGGCTCTCCTGTAAAGGCACATCATGTTTGGAATAAATACGCCAGGTAGAAGGGTTCGGGAGATCGGTAAAGTTTTTAATCAAATCAAGTTTTATCCGATGACAAGTATTGGTTAGGCTTCTTTTGAAAGCCGCAATAAACTCAAGGGCTATGCCCCGATATTTGTCCAGACTATTATGGAATAAATCTATCTTATAGCGGTAAACCAAAATATCTTTTGAACAACCATTCGAGACCAAGGCATACCCTTCCTTCTGATAGATGGCAGAGAGCCCAACCGGCTCTATCTCCAGTTGATTTTCTATGAAATCATAAATACTCTTCCCTTCTTCTATTTGCTTTTTAATTTGAGGCAAGGCATAGGTAATGATTTCCCCCAAATGTTTCATTACTTCACCTTCTTCAGTTTTGTTCTTGTAAATTATGGCAGCTTTTTTAAAATTTACAGATTGAATTTCCCGAGGAAATGCATCCTTTAACTGATGTCGATTTTTATTCAGGTTTTCAAGTTTCTGATGGTGTCTGATCAGTTCAGCTAAAGGAGGATAAAGCTTTACAGATTTAAATTCCGCCTCTACTTCTTTTAAATAGGCCAATAAAAGATACTTCTTGTACTCAAAATCCGCCCAACCTTCAGAGATCCAATTTTCCGATAAATTTTTCATAAAATATCCTATTAAGATTACAAGTTTAAAGTACGTAAATGTGACATAATTACCAATTCCTCACCGCAAAATTGACAGGTTCCCATAATTTCCACTCTGATGAAACTGTCAGTATTGATAGGTAATTAAGACTTTATGTCAGTAAAAATGTCAATAATAGGATTGGCATAGAAAGTGTAAATAAGCTTTTGTATTACAGAAATCAAATTTAAAAATAACTGAATCACATGTCTAAAGTTAACATCCAACCTCTAGCAGACAGGGTATTGGTAGAGCCCGCTGCCGCAGAAGAAAAAACGGCCTCAGGTCTTTACATCCCTGACACTGCCAAAGAAAAACCTCAAAAAGGTAAAGTAATCGCAATCGGAACTGGCAAAAAAGACGAGCCATTAACCGTAAAAGTAGGCGATACTGTTTTGTATGGCAAGTATGCGGGCACTGAGCTTTCTGTAGAAGGTGCTGATTATCTGATCATGAGAGAGGCGGATATTTTCGCTATCCTTTAATTTAAAGGTCCTATAATCAAGTTTAATCAATTAAAACTCAAAAAAGTTTAAAAAATGGCTAAGGAATTATTTTTCAATACCGACGCAAGGGATCGCCTGAAAAAAGGAGTCGATGCCCTAGCTGATGCAGTAAAGGTGACATTAGGTCCAAAAGGAAGAAATGTAATCTTGGACAAGAAATTTGGTGCTCCAACTATTACTAAGGACGGTGTAACTGTAGCTAAAGAAATAGAATTAGATGACCCTATAGAAAACATGGGTGCTCAGTTGGTAAAAGAAGTAGCATCCAAAACTGCTGATGATGCAGGTGATGGTACTACTACTGCCACAGTTTTGACTCAGTCAATTTTTTCTGTAGGCATTAAAAATGTAGCTGCTGGAGCAAATCCAATGGACCTTAAGAGAGGTATAGACAAAGCTGTAGAAGCAATCGTCGCAGAATTAAAAGCAGCATCCAAAGAAATCTCTACTTCCAAAGAAATTGCACAAGTAGCTACAATTTCTGCCAACAATGACGAGGAAATCGGCAAAATGATTGCTGATGCCATGAAGAAAGTAGGTAAGGATGGAGTTATTACAGTAGAAGAAGCAAAAGGTACTGAAACAGAGGTAAGAACTGTTGAAGGTATGCAGTTTGACAGAGGTTATCTTTCTCCCTATTTTACTACCAATACGGAGAAAATGGAGGCTGAATTGGAAAACCCTTATATTCTTATTTATGACAAGAAGATTTCAGCAATGAAAGAATTGCTTCCAATTTTAGAGCCTGTTGCTCAATCTGGAAGACCATTGTTGATCATCGCTGAAGATGTGGATGGAGAAGCTCTAGCTACATTGGTAGTAAATAAAATCAGAGGTGCACTGAAAGTTGCCGCTGTCAAAGCTCCAGGATTCGGAGATAGAAGAAAAGCCATGTTAGAAGATATCGCTACCCTTACGGGAGGAACTGTGATTTCTGAAGAAAGAGGCTATAAGCTAGAAAATGTAACTGTAGATTACTTAGGTACTGCAGAGAAAATTAATATCGATAAGGACAACACTACCATCGTTAATGGTGCTGGTGAAAAAGCTACAATCGAAGCTAGAATCAATGAGATCAAATCTCAGATTGAAAAAACTACTTCTGATTATGATCGTGAAAAACTTCAAGAAAGATTAGCTAAGCTTTCTGGTGGTGTTGCTATCTTATACATAGGAGCTGCTACTGAAGTGGAGATGAAGGAGAAAAAAGACAGAGTGGATGATGCGCTTCACGCCACAAGAGCTGCTGTACAAGAAGGTGTAGTAGTAGGTGGTGGTGTAGCATTTATCAGGGCTGCAATGGTACTTGAAAAACTTAAAGGGCTTAATGAAGATGAAGATACTGGTATCAATATCATAAAGCAGGCTATCGAATCACCTTTGAGAACAATCGTTTCCAATTCAGGTGGAGAAGCATCAGTAGTAATCAATAGAATCAGAGATTCTAAAGGAGATTTTGGTTACAATGCGAGAACAGATAAGTATGAAGACTTGTTCAAAGCTGGCGTTATTGATCCTACTAAGGTAACGCGCCTTGCATTGGAAAATGCTGCATCAATAGCTGCGTTATTGCTAACTACAGAATGTGTAGTAGCTGACATTAAAGAAGAATCTCCTTCAGGCCCACCAATGGGTGGCGGAGGAATGGGTGGAATGATGTAATCCATTTCACATAAAACGTTAAAAAGGGAAACTATAATGGTTTCCCTTTTTTTTACTTTTCTCTAATCCACAAAACTTATCCTGTTTATTTAGTTGAAATTTTAATACAATCAAACTTGCAAAAATTTAAAACTTTATTTTAATAGTGGAATTATAGTGTTAAATTTCGGGTGTAAGAGAACGAGAGAGAGAAAAGTTATTATTTAAGAGTCAATGTATCCATTCGATTTAATTGTTTTAATTGATGATGATCCCATAAACAATCTGATCAATAAACGGTTAATCGACAAATTAAATTTATCACCTAAGACCATCGAATTTTTAGAGGCTGAGGTAGCATTAAAATACCTTAAAGATCCAGAATTGGAAAAAAGGATATTAATCCTTGTCGATATTAATATGCCTGTAATGAATGGTTGGGATTTTTTAAGCCAGTACTTGGAAATTGAAAATGGTAGAAAGGATCATATCATTATGCTTTCGAGCTCTATAGACTTTCAAGACAGGCAAAAATCAAAAGAATTCCCTTTTGTAAGTGGTTTTATTGAAAAACCGCTCACCCACGAAAAACTAGAATCCCTACTGTAATTTTTTTTCCCTTTATAATTATGTGATGAATAAATCTTTATTTTTTATTATTCCATGTTGGGGTGCACCAGCATTTTAACTTTTTCCTTTTTTATTTTCACATGAATCCCCCCATTATCATCTACTAATTCTCCATCAATATGAAAGGGGGCATTTTCCATGTTGGTGATTTCTGCTTCGTTGGTCTGCCAGGTTTTCGCAAATGTTAGGTTTGAAAGGTCTTTCCGAATGACATTATAAGTCAGAGATAGCCAGTCTTTCAAATCCATTGGGTTTAAGGAAATAATTTCAAACATGCCATCATCCATTTTGGCACCTGGGTTTATAGTAGATCCAGTACCATATTTAGAACCATTTGCTATGATAAACATTTTGGCGTCAAAAATCTCAGTCTTACCCTTTACCTCCAATTTAAATTGGTAAGGTTCAATCTCGAAAAAACTTTGCAGTGAACTTTTATAATATGCCACCATACCCCTTTCGTCCCCTTCTTCAAAATGCCTGATCAAATCTGCATTGAAACCAAAATCACACAAATGAAGACACACTTCATCATTAATTCCCAAAATATCCATGTCAATGAATTTACCCGCCCTCAGGCTTTCGATGCTATCTTCCCAGTTTTTGATTCCAAAACAAGTTGCCAACCCATTAGCGGATCCAAAAGGGATAGGAAGTATTTTGGTACTTCTATGTTTAAGATTTTCAACAGCCATCTTAATGGTCCCATCACCTCCCCCTATGACCAACAAATCATACGCTCTTTTCTCCAATAGCTTTTGAATTTTCTCACTATCCTTTTCTCCAGAGGTTTTCCATAGGTTAACTTCATACTCCTTCATATTGTCAATAAATTTTTCTGACAGACATTCTTTATCAGGTATATCACCTGAAAATGGGTTGAGGATGAATAGGGCTTGCTTTTTCATGCAACTATTGTTTATTAATTCAGCTATCCAAACCTAATGCCAAAATAAACATGATGGAATAAATTAACCACGAAAAATTTAAATAATAGCAAGGTGTTCCTTTGCATGTGCAATGGCCTCTGTAGAGTTTTTTACCCATGCTATTTTATTTTCAGGAAGCAAGGCATTTAATTTCTTTTCTCTGGAGGTAACTGTTTCTCCGATCTGCCTAATAAACACTGCCTCTACCCTATCTTTGTGTTTCTTTATGATTTCTGCATATATTTCAGGATCATGCTGACCACTGTCTCCTATTAGGACAAAATTAAGTTTTGGATAAAAGTCCATTAGAAAAGAAATTCTCTCCACTTTGTGTTCATGACTTCCTCCACCAGACTTCCAAATATTTCTTAAATCCATATGCCTGTCCTTTAATAAAATTGGACCAATGGGGATATTTCTGTATTTCATAAAATCCTTGATTAGGTCAAATAGATTCCAATCGCTACTAGAAACATAAAATACAGGAAAATCTCCATTTGCTGATAATAAGCGATAAAAATCACTTACTCCAGGGAATGGCCGACGTGTGTAGGCATTTTTGGAGACGGAGAGCCAAAATTTTTCCTGAATATTAGTGGCTTTGGAGACGATAATAGTATCGTCAATATCTGAAATAATAGCCCGGAGATATTTTTTTTCGAACCTTAAGATTTCTTTGGAAATAAATTCTTTTTCAGGCGCTAATCCCTCTTCTGGAAGTAATGACAACCGCACCTTTTTAGCGGATTTTAACACTTCCTGGCTTAAGCTAAACAAAATCTCAAATACGCCCTCTTCATCAGTTATTAATACTTTCTTTAGCCCTCCGACCTCAAGTTCCACCTTCGCATCAGGTACACTACTCCCTGCATATCTTCTGATTGTGGCCAATATATTCTGTAGGGTGTTTTTTTTGTCTGTAGGTCTGCTTTGCCTATAGGCCTCCACCACCCGACCTTTTACAAACAGCTGGGTACTGTTTCCTAAAACAACAAATACCTCAACTCGCAATAGGTCGAGTTTACCAAGTTTTCTTTTTACCAGTGAAAAAAAATAACGGAATGGCCAGGTCAGCCACCTTAAAAGATAAATATGCTTCATAGCTATAAACCCTCAAATCCCAGGCCAGCTGCTGTTCTGATCTGTGAAAAGGCAATATTTCGCTCCACATTTAAGGCGTTATTTATCAAAAGGGCATCAAAAAGCCCTGTTTCCCTGGAGTTAATTAAAAACAACGAGCTCTCCCCCAGATCAAACTTAATTCTTTCTCCTTTTAACAGAGTCTCCAATCCTTGAATGTTTTGCGAAAAAACCATTAATTGACTTCCCAACACATCATATTTATTGAAAACTATCTGTAGTTTAGTTCTCAACTGTTCAAATTTAAGGTCTCTTTTATAGTTTACGTCCCTAATTTTTGTTCGTGTCAAGCCAAGGTCTCCTCTTTCTTTTCTCAATAATAAGGGTGTGGTCACCTGAATACCGAACTTGTAATTGTTCTCCAAAAACCCAGCCTGTTCAAATCCACCAAACGTTTCGGTTAGAAAATTATACTTTAGTTTAACCTTAGGTTTAAGTTGCTCAGCTTTGTACCTGCGTTCGACGTCCAGATAATCAAGATCATAATCAAGTAAACGCAATTCAGGGTGTCTGATAATTGCCTGACTAAATAATTCCTTATCTAATTCTTGGGGAAGATTATTTGCTAGGTTTTCGGGTATCACCAATGGATCCAAATCAATTGGGCTTTCCTCTGCGTCCCACAAAAAGACATTCAATTCCTGGGTACTGGAAAAAAACATAATTCCGGCTTTTTGCAATTTAATTTTTCTACTCAGTACCTGCGTGAAAGCTTCCACAGTATCAATGGCGGGTAAATCTCCTAGTTCAAAACTTCCCTTTATTGCTTCAAACCTAATTTGGGCAAGTTGCAATCCTTCCTCATTTACCTCTAAGTCTGCAAAAGCTCCGGCCCAGTTCCAATAAGCAACCGCAGCATCGAAATAAAGTAAATTCAAACCTTGTCTTCTTTCTTCCTCAGAAGCTAAATTGAAAATTTTGGCCTGACGGAGAGCTGCTCTCCTCTTATCAATAAAAAGACCATTCCCAATATTTACGGCAGCACCTACTGCATAAAGCCCATTTTCAGTGATACTATTTTCTGAGTTGAGATAAGTTCCTCTGTTTTGCTCTACTACTCCCTGAAACTCTATTCCACCCACAGTGGGTACCAGCACTCCTGCTTCTCTTTTATTGTAATACTCTGTTTCCTTAAATTGCTTTTCATCCAAACTACCAAATAAAAATGGATCGAATTCACCTCTGGCTTTTCTCAGCTCCTGCTTTCCAAATTCCATAAACAAATCTGCCTGTTTAGATATAGGGTGGTTTTGTTGCACCCATGACATGAATTGATCGTAGGTAAGGATGTTTTCCTGGGCTTTGATAGGTCTTACAATAAATATCAGAAGTAGTCCAAGTAAACCGATGCTGTATTTCATTTTGCTTGTTTTTTCATTTCTTTAGATTCCTGAATTGTGTAATAATCAGGTGGAAAACCATTCATTTGACGCCATATTTCGTACCAGACCGGAACATCATTTAAAAGGGCTATTCCATCCGCTCCTGTGCCAATTCTTAGGGCATTCGGCCAGGGTTCCTCGTCGGAATCCGGAATCACAAGCACGCGGTATTTATTGTTCGGACTGGTGAAATTATCTATTGCATATACTTTTCCTCCAAAGGTACCATTGGATAATTGCGGCCATCCTGAGAACACTATAGCAGGCCAACCATCGAAGATAAACCTGATTTTACTATCTAATTTCACCAATGGCAGATCAATAGGAGCTACATAAATTTCCACAGCTAAAGAATAATTTTCAGGCATAATACTAATTATTTCTGCTCCTTCTTTGATAGTTTCACCAATTCCTACCTGAACAGCCTCAGTAATATAACCGGACTGAGGAGCCAACACATAATACATTCCGGATCTCACTGTATAATTGGCCAATTCATTCTTTAGTTTATTGACACCTGCCTCAGCATCATATTGACTGGAAAGTGCACTAAACATTTCTGAATTCACCTTGGCCAATTTATCTCTGAAATCATTGTCGATGGCATTTAGCTCTATTGTAGCAGAAATGGCCTCATTTCTACTTCCAAGTAGCTTATTTTCTGCGCTCAATGCTTTGGCCTGTGTTTCTTGCAATTTTATTCTCCTGGCCTCCAGATCAGTAAGTGATTTTAAGCCTTCATCATATAATTTTTCCATTCGTACGAATTGCTTTTGGGCAACTGAAAAGTTAACTCTTTCTGCCTCAAGCATAATACTGTCGGAAAGAATCTCTAGGTTAGCCTGCAGCAGTTTGTTTTGAGCCTGTTCCTTTCTTAATGTATTGTTTTTTCCAAGAGCAGACAACTGTTGTCCCTGCGCTTTGATTTTTTCCTCATAAGATTTAACGGACAATTCTTTTGCATCCACCTGCAGCTGTGTTCGACTAACTAAACCTGGGTCCATGTATTGCTCCTTTACCTCTGAGATGAAAAGTATGGTGTCTCCTTTAGTTACAAAATCACCCTCCTGTACAAACCACTGTTCTATTCTTCCTGCGATAATAGATTGAATGGTTTGTGGTCTGTGCTCCGGTTTCAAGGCTGTTAACATACCTTGAGACCTGAAATTTTGCGTCCACGGCAAAAAAAGAGAGACAAACCCAGCCATCAGCAAATACAATAAAATTCTTATCCTTCGACGACTTTGATTATTTGAGAGTGTCAAGCGATAGCTGTCAAAGGAATTGAGATCAATTAATTCTTTGATCGAATTTCTAGAAATGTTTAACATTGAATTATTATTTATTCTGATTTTTATAGCGTTGGTAATCGATATAATCCCCCTCAAAAGCAATTTCACCAGACTTCATGACCACTATTTTTTCAGCTCTTTTCAATAGCGAATCCTGAGTAGATACCATCACCATAGTCCAAGGTCCTGAAAAAATGAAATCGAATAACTTATCAGCTTCCTCTTTGTTCAGGTAATTAAGTTCTTCCTCGAGCAGAAGTAATTTGGGTGCAAAACACAGACTCCTTGCCAATATAATTTTACTTATGTAGGCATTATTAAGCTGCTTTCCTTCAGGCAATAGTACCGTTTCAAGATCGTCTTTAAGCTTATATACATACTCGCTCAGTCCAACAATTTCCAATACATCCCTCAACGTGCTTTCAGATACCACTTCATTCCCGACGGTGATATTATCTCTAATAGTTCCATGAAAAATGGACTGCCTTGATAAGCTATCCCCTATTAAAGACCTTAACTTTTCGAGGGACAAGGTATCCATCGGTAATTTATTTATAATAACATTCCCTTGGTAATCCTGAAGCAATCCTGCCATAAGTTGCAATAAAGTACTTTTACCAGCACCACTCTCACCTGTGATTACAACTTTTTCCCCTTCTTTAATTTCTAAATTAATGTTACTTAAAATGGCTGACTCCTTATCTTCAGGATTATAGGTAAGGTTTTTAAAAACATAAGATAACCCAGACAATTCACCATTGAAAACGTTCGTCTTTCCAGTAGATCTTTCCAGTTCCATGTCCATAATCAACCCTAACTTTTCAGTGGCTGTCAAGGTGTCATAAATAGTTTCAAGACTCAGGATTATTTTTTCCACTGAATTGATAATCAATATAATAATTATCTCGGCAGCGACAAACTGACCTATACTGATCTCATTGTTCATGAGCAATAAACTACCTGCTACCAATAAAATTACAACAATGAGTACCTTGAAAGCAATCAATACCTTAAACTGAAATATTAATACAGCAAAATGCGAGTTTCGGTAGTTGACATACTTTTTCACCAGTTCATCCACCCGCTTAAATGGCAATGGAGAAAAACCTGAGAGCTTGAAAGTACCCAAAGTCCTTGCTATCTCTTCTAACCAATAAGCTATTTCATATTTAGCTGAGGACTCTTTCAAACTGGTCTCCATTCCTTTGGGACTAGTAAATTTGAAGATCAGGTAGATCGTAAGTACCAAAACGAAAGAAAAAATAATGAAAAATGGATGATAAATGGCAAGAAGTATTAAACCAAAAAACACTTGAAGCGAGGCTGTACTAAAATCAATCAACAATTTCGAAAGCCCTTTTTGCAGATTAATAGTGTCAAAAAACCTATTGACCAATTCAGGTGCATATTTCCCACGCAAGGTTTCCATTTTCAACCTTGGAAGTCGGTATGCAAATTCAATTGCAGAATTGCTTAGCACCCGTTGTTGTAATTTCTCCGATAAATAGAGCTGGCTAACTTGTAAAAAGCCTCCAAATATCACACCAAGTGCTACAATAATCACTAGAATTACCCATGAAGTGGTAAGCCTTCCTCCCAAAATAAAGTTGAGAATTGCTTGTATCCCCAAAGGTAGAGATAGCGATACAAGACCATTAAGCACGGCATAAAAATAAATTGCATAAATCTCTTTTTTCTCATTCTTTAAAAGACTGAAGAACCTCTTTAAAGGTGTATTAATTAAATTTTCATTCATTTATTAGTGAATTAAAAACCAGATTATAATAGAAGTCCACTTTATGTTGACCACAAAAATTGTCCTCGATCAAACTTGGCACGTGCTTAGAACAGTGGGCATTTAGAACTGATGACCATATTAGCGTTGATACGAAGGCTTTTGGAAATGGGAAATTAGGATTAAATTCCGAGAAAATATGAACCACTCGCTCGCTAAAATTATAAAATTGATCAAAAAACCCGCTGTTGTTTTCACTGCCCACCATTTTGGTCATAAAAGCTTTGTTCGATTCTTCGATCACAACATTTCTAAGCAAACTTATGTTTAGATATAAATTTTCGTCAAAAGTAGGCCCTTCTACCAGAAGATTTATTGCCATTTTGATTTTATCCTTGGGGCTGTACATATTGGCAGTACCATATACAAGGTTATGTTCTAGCCATCCCCAGTACCAATTGATATAATACAATAATAATTTGTGTTTGTTTTCGAAATACCTGTAGATAGCTGCTTCTGTGCTGCCTACATGTGCTGAAAGTCTTTTGAAATTATAAGCTTCCATTCCAAGCTCCTCTATCAAAACAAGACTTTCTTCAAGGATTTTTTTGCCCAAATCGGAACTTAAGGGATCCTTGATAAAAATCCCTGGTTTCACAGGGATGATGGTATTATTCAATATACGGTTCATAATAAAATAATAGTAAATCTAACGAATAAATTAAACGAACTAATCAAAAGTAAGTTTTACTAACTGAAAAAAAATAAATTTCTCATATAAAAACCTCAAAGTATAGCTTCATTTATCTTTGCATAGGATCATAGGATATTTTACCTAGACCATATAGATACAAAACCTTAGAATACCGGAGCATTACAGGCAACAAGGCAATGTTAAAGAACACTACAGAGACGATATAAACCATAAGTTCCGGGTCATCGAACACATAATTCAGGACGATCATTACGTTAATAAATAATGCCACAGACAGCGCATAGCTGATGTACATGGCTCCGTAATAAAAGTCGGGCTCAGGGACTAGTTCGACACCGCAATTGGGACAACATTGATTAACTTCAGTTAATTTTCTAAAACTAAAAACCGAAACAGGAAAAATATTTCCTTTCCTACATCTCGGGCACTTTGCTTTGCCAATAGCACTTGTCAAACTATTATTTTCATTCATATTATTTATACTTAATTAGCGGACTTCGTCCAAATCATAATCTTTACCTTTTCCCCAGCGCAAAAGTTCCTCAATTTCATAAAACTCTAAGGTATCTAAATCTTTCATCTTAAAGTTTTCCCTTCCGGTTCTCTCCATCGCTTCTAAAAACCTAATTTCTCCATAATTGACAAGCTTGTATACGCGGCCAACCCTTATGTTGTCTATTGCTAATGGCATACGAAAGTTATATTTAGTAGGAAGATCATTGTTCAAAATAGTCTCCGATTTTAACTACGAAGAGTTCAAAGTTAATTTGTTTTATGTTCTAAATTTGCTTGAAGCTCAAAAGCTTTGAAATTTCTACCTTAAATTTGGTTTACAATTTACGAGATTGCTTGATGATCAATAATTTTTAAATCTGTAGTTGAGTTATTTTATATCAATAACTTCAAATTCCCCGATAATCTATTAATTTTGCACTTCATAAAAAATGCTTTAAAATGACTGCCACCAAAAAGTTTATAATTGATTTTGACAGCACTTTTACCAAGGTAGAAGCTTTGGATATTTTAGGTGAAATTAGTTTAAAGAATGATCCTTCCAAAGATGAAAAGTTAAAATCAATAAAGGACATTACCGATCAGGGAATGGAAGGTAAAATCACTTTTAGGGAGAGTCTTATCCAGCGGATAGAGATTTTGAATGCCAATAAGGACCAGATTTCTGAATTGATTTCAGTTTTAATGAAAAAGGTATCAGATTCCTTCCAAAGAAATAAGGAATTTTTGCTTGAGAATAGGAATGACATTTATATAATTTCTAATGGTTTCAAAGATTTTGTAGCACCCATTGTGACAAGTTTCGGGATCAAACCAGAGAATGTATTCGCAAATGAGTTTGAATATGATGAATCTGGGAAAATCACGGGTTTTAATAAAGACAATCCGCTTTCAAAAAACAATGGTAAGCCTGATACGATAAAGAAGTTAAACTTAACAGGTGACATTTATGTCATTGGAGATGGTTATACTGACTATGAGATCAAAGCATCAGGCGTGGCCAATAAATTTTATGCCTTTACGGAAAACATCCACCGCCCTTCTGTTTCTTCTAAGGCTGATCACATTGCACCGAGTCTAGATGAAATCTTATATGTGAATAAAATGAACAAAAAATTTTCCTACCCAAAAAGTCGTATCAATGTTCTATTATTGGAAAATGTACATCCAATAGGCGTTGAACTAATGAAAGCTGAGGGCTACAATGTAGAGGTAATCAGCTCAGCTCTCTCAGAAGAGGAATTGGCAGAAAAAATAAAAAAAGTCTCTGTACTTGGCATCCGATCTAAAACTCAGGTCACCAAAAAGGTTTTAGAAAATGCCAACAGATTGATTTCCATAGGGGCCTTTTGCATAGGAACAAATCAAATCGACCTAGAAACCTGCCAAGAAAAAGGGATCGCTGTATTTAATGCTCCTTTCAGCAATACTAGGTCGGTTGTAGAACTTGCAATTGCTGAAATAATCTTTTTGATGCGTGGCATGGTAGATAAAACAACCAGTATGCATGAGGGTAAATGGGATAAAAGTGCCAATGGCAGTTTTGAAATCAGAGGCAAGAAATTGGGGATAATAGGTTATGGTAATATTGGATCCCAATTGTCAGTTTTAGCTGAGAATATGGGCTTGAATGTTTATTACTATGATGTGATAGAGCGACTTGCTTTAGGCAATGCCACAAAAGTAGATTCAATGGATAAACTACTTAAATCCTGTGATGTCATTTCCCTACATGTAGATGGAAGAAAGGAAAATGAGCTATTGATTGATAAAGAAAAAATTGCGCTGATGAAGAAAGGTGCCTATTTGATCAATTTAAGCCGAGGGCATGTGGTAGATGTAGCTGCACTACGTGATGCTTTGACATCAGGCCACTTGTCAGGGGCAGGTATAGATGTGTTTCCAAAAGAACCTAAAAACAATGCAGAGCCTTTTGAATCGGAATTGAAAAGTTTACCTAACACCATCCTTACACCACATATTGGTGGAAGTACCTTGGAGGCACAACAGAATATCGCCCAATTTGTTCCGGGTAAGATAATTGAATACATCAATACCGGTAACACTTACAATAGTGTCAATTTCCCTAACATACAACTGCCCTTCCTGCATGATGCACACAGGCTGATTCATATTCACCTAAATGAACCTGGGATAATGGCCCGGATCAATAAGATATTGGCAGATTATAACATCAATATTGTGGGACAATATCTCAAAACGAATGAGAAAATCGGTTATGTCATTACTGATATAGACAAAGCCTATAGCATCAAGGTAATCGATGAACTGAAGGCCATACACGGCACGATCAGATTTAGAGTATTGTACTAAAACATAAAAAGGGGACTGACAAGCAGTCCCCTTAAAATATGGTCCGAATCATGGAGTGTTACAAACCTCCGGTAAAACAAGATTTGAGCTGCACCTTTCTCGCAACCTTCCACTGTTATCCTGCATCTATTAAAGGTACGAGGTCTCCCAAATGAAAGATGAGGCCTGGTTTTGAAAATGTGCTTCACTCGGTATATTAATCATTTGTGAAGTTTGAACATGTCGCTGACCCGAACCACAATGTAAATATACAATCAATATGAGGAAACCTCAAACCTCATCTTACGGTATTTGAATTTCAAAACCCAATATTACTTAAACACGATACAGACAATAACCATTCAATTTCGTAATTGAATCACTTCGAAATCAACCATTTAGATGCTATTATTCTGTCACTATAACAGTGCTATGCTTCAATCTGCAAATGGCTTGATTTTCTTTTGATTACAACACTTTCGGAGAACAATCAGAAAATATTCTTATATATTCTGGGTTAAAAAAAAATAAATTTGAAATATGCTGTACCATCTTCTCAAAAAGAGAAAACAAAAAATTGTATTAAGAAATTATTTTACTAATTTAAAAATTGTAGACAATTGAAGTCAGGCGTAAAAAATAGACAAAACCCGAAAAAGACAATAGATGATCTATTCCATGATTGAATCACTTCCTGATAAGGGTTGGGACAGGCTATCACGAATCCTATTGCATAATCCAGGTTAAACAGCTTTTATCGGATAGAATCTTTAATTATTTTAATAATGTATCAAATCAAAAAAATAATTGTTTGCCTTGATCAATCAGAGATGGATAAAACGCTGGTAAAATTTGCCACATTTATAGCAAAGAGCAACCAATCCAAAAAAATTTACTTTACGAATATCATTAGAAACTTAAGTATTCCTAAAGATGTTTTATCAGAATTTCCCAACCTTATCGACAATATGGTGGAGGAACGAAAAAGTCAGATGAAACAGGTGGTAAAGGAAAACTTAGGCCCCGATTTGAATATAAGTACGGCCTTCATAGTAAGGGAGGGGCAGCTTTCAAAAAAAATACTCAAACTGGCCAGTGAAAAATCAGCCGATTTAATACTTGTAGGAAAAAAGACATCCATTAACGGATCAGGTGTAATCACTCAGCGATTGGCAAGAAGAGCCTCGTGTTCGCTTTTAATTGTTCCAGAAAATAGTCTTCCAAAGATTAAAAAAATACTTGTCCCGAGTGATTTCTCGGACTATTCCAAAGACGCACTGGAGGAAGCCATTGAAATAACAGAGAAAAATGATGGGAAATCTGAAATAATCTGTCAGAATGTTTTTTCAGTACCTTCTGGTTATCACTTTACTGGTAAATCGTACGAGGAGTTTAGTGAAATTATGTTAATGCATGCTCAAGTTAATTACAAAAAGTTTATTAGAAAAATAGACACAAAAGGTCATAAAATAATCCCGCTATACACTAGAGATGAGGATGATGATCCGGTCGTTGACATCATCAACAAGGCACAAGAAATAGAAGCAAACATCATCATTATCGGTGCCAAAGGTAGAACCGCTGCCACAGCTCTTTTTATTGGTAGCTTGGCGGAACGTCTGATTCAAATCAATAACAAAGTGCCTCTGCTAGTAACCAGACCTAAGGGTAAAAATGCAGGAATAATTGAATACATACTTGATATTTAGATTTTTACATACAAAAAAATAATGTTTAGGACTTTTTATGAATATTTCATAACTTTAAATGATGTCTAAAATATGTATGGAATGAAAGTAAAGTCATTGTTTTTATTGGTAATTGCCTTGTCCTTTTTTAGTCTTGATGTGCAATCCCAATTATTGAGAAAGCTAAAAAGAGCAGCATCCGAAGGTGTTTCTAGAGCCGTAGAAAGGACAGTCGCTAAAGAAGTGGAGAAAGCGACCCAAAGGCAGCTTGAAAAAACTTTCAGAAATCTCTATGGAGATGATGTTGGTGGTAGCAATGGAGAACTTGGTACCGATCAAGAGGGAGCATCTTATGATTTCACTAAAATCATGGGTTCAATAAACATGAATGTTGAAACAGAAAGCGAGTACAGCTTTTCAGGTGTCGCAGTGATGGAAATCAAGAGTACTAATGAAAAGGGAAAAGAAGAAGATCCTGTGATATTTAATTCTTTTTTATCTGAAAGTCCTGATTATTTTGGAATGGAATTCATTGATCCGGATGAAAAAAATGAAAAGGAGAAATCCATTATTATCATGGACCATAAAAACAAAGCCACCATCATGTTGATGGAAAATGAAAAGGAGAAATCAAGCATGGCATTTGGGATGGACTGGGGTGGAATGATGGATAACTATGCTGACAGTACGGTTAACAAATCATTCGAAAATATGACCTTTGAAAAAACGGGTAATACAAAAGACATTCAAGGGTATAGTTGCGAAGAGTTCCGTATGGATGCCGAAGATTCAGAAGGAACGTATTGGATAAGCAAAGATTCTATTGAAGGGCTAGAAGGATTTTGGAGTAAAAACAGTCCATTTGTAACCAAGAAAATGCAAGAACAAAACAGTACTTTTTTTGGTAATTTCCCTGAAGGAAATATCATGGAAATGACTTTTAAGAACAAAGAGGACCAAAGTTCCTCAGAAATGAAAATTATAAAAATCGACAATACACAGTCCACAAATTTTGATTTAGCTGACTATCCTAATCCGATGAAAGCGGCTCAATAATAATCTTTAAATAACCGTATCAAAATTGATCACATCTATAATTGTAGCCAAAGCTACTAACAATGCGATAGGCTTAAACGGCGATTTGCCTTGGCGCCTTCCTGCAGATCTTAAACACTTCAAAAACACGACAGCAGGTCATCATGTGATCATGGGTAGAAAAACTTTTGAGTCTTTAAAAAACCCTCTTCCAGGAAGAACTCATATTGTAATTACCAGCAATTTCAATTATAAGGTTCCCGAAGGTCATGAAGTTGTCCACAGTTTTGAAGATGCCCTAGGAATAGGAAGACAAAAAAAATTAAATAAAATTTTTATCTTGGGTGGGGCAGAGATTTATAAATTAGCGTTGCCTTATAGTCAAGAAATGATCATTACAGAAATAGAAGCAAAACCTGAGGCTGATACATTTTTTCCTGATTTTGACATTAAGGATTGGGTGATTACCGAAGCAAACAATCATAGAAAAGACAAAAAAAACCAATTCGACTATGCATTTGTGACCTATAAGAGAAAAAATATTGCCTAGAGTGCGATTTTCGCTATTTCAATTATAATTTTTACCCCTTATTCAAGATTGCTACTAGGAAACTTTTAATTTTGAACTTACTAAAGGTTAAAACCGTGTCAAATGCATAAACCTGTCACAGCAGAAATAATATCCATAGGCGATGAATTACTTTATGGTCAAATCCTTGATACCAATAGTAAATGGCTGAGTGAAGAAATGGACAGAATTGGGGTTAGAGTGGTAAGAAAAACCACTGTTGGAGATGACCCAGAAGCAATGGTTCAAGCTTTTAAATTAGCATCAAAAAAAGTAGACATTGTCCTGATGACAGGTGGATTGGGTCCTACTAAAGATGACCTGACAAAAAACGTTCTGGTAGAGTTTTTCAATTCATCAATAAAGCTCTTTCCCGATGCACTTGAAGATGTACGTAAGTTTTTTGAAAGCCGAGGTAGGGAGCTATCCCCTACTAACCGCAGTCAAGCTTATTTGCCTTCCAATTGCACCTATATTCAGAATTCAGTAGGAACAGCTCCAGGAATGTGGTTTGAAGAATTTGGATCCGTTTGGATGTCAATGCCTGGGGTACCTCATGAGATGAAGTACCTAATGGAGAATGCGGTTATCCCTAGAATTAAAGAGAAATATAAATTACCTGTTATCTACCACAAGTTAATAAAAACCATAGGAATAGGTGAAAGTTGGTTGTCAGATATAATATCTGAATGGGAGGATCAACTGCCTCCACATATACGTTTGGCTTATTTACCTTCGTTGGGAGAAGTCAAATTGAGGTTAACTGGTTTTGGGGAGTCACTCCCTCCTATTGTCAAAGAAGTTGATGATCAAATCTCAAAATTGGAGCCATTAATTGCTAAATATATTTACGGCTTTAATACAGATACCATTGCTTCTGCATTAGGTCATGCATTGATGCAAAGGAATGAAAACATTGCTATTGCCGAAAGTTGTACAGGAGGATATTTATCTCATGTGGTCACAAGTATTCCTGGATCAAGTAATTATTTCAATGGATCAGTAATCCCATATCACAACACCTTCAAAGAGAGTTTGCTTGGTGTAAGCCCTGAAATACTTGCCTCAAAGGGAGCAGTAAGTGAGGAAACGGTTATTGAGATGAGCAAACAAGTTAGACTTAAATTCAATTCTACCTATGGGTTGGCAACAAGTGGGGTAGCCGGACCAGGAGGTGGAAGTGATAAAAAGCCGGTTGGACTAGTTTGGATCGCTTGTCATGACGGAGAAAAATGCTGGACACGTAAGTTACAGCTCACAAAAGACCGCCTAATCAATATTCAATTAACAAGTACCGCTTCTTTAAACTTATTGAGGGAGACTATATTACATAATAGAAAATAAAATTTAGGGATTTTCCTTTTGTAAACCAGTTACTAAATTTTAGTTTTATAGCTAGGGAGATTAAAAAAATAAGCAAAAGCTATGGCAACAGTGGAAATGGTGATGCCCAAAATGGGAGAGAGCATTATGGAAGGCACTATTCTTTCATGGCTAAAGAAAGAAGGAGACCTGATAGACCAAGATGAGTCTGTACTTGAAGTGGCTACAGACAAAGTAGACACTGAAGTACCTGCCACACACTCTGGCGTTTTAAAAACAATACTTGCCAAGGAGGGAGATATAATAGAAGTAGGAAAGCCAATCGCCATAATAGAGATAATGCTCGAGGATATGGAGGAAGCTAAAGCAACTGATATACCAAACAAGCCCTCCACAGGAAACGGGGAAGAACTCTTTCAGGATGTACCTGAGTACACCTCATCAATTTTAGGAAAGGAGTCCAGTAGCGAACCTGTAGGCTTGGAGAACAAAAGATTTTATTCCCCATTGGTACAGAGTATAGCCAATCAAGAAAATGTAAATTCTTCAGAATTAGCCGAAATATCCGGTAGTGCAAAAGGTGGAAGGGTCACAAAAAAAGACATCTTAGGTTATATTTCAAAAAGGAAGGTATCGCAATTCCCCTCTCCTTCTGATCAGAATGATGAAATCCTGGAAATGGACAGGATGAGAAAGATGATTGCCCAACGGATGTTGGATTCGAAAAACATTTCAGCGCACGTTACCTCTTTTGTGGAAGCCGATCTAACAAATATCGTATTTTATAGAAACCGCATCAAAGCTGATTTTCAAGCGAAAGAAGGAGAAAAAATAACTTTCACCCCATTCTTTATTCAAGCCATTGCGAAAGCTTTGAAGGACTTTCCAATGATGAATATTTCTGTTGAAGGAGATAAAATTATCAAGAAAAAAAACATTAATATTGGTGTTGCTGTGGCCTTGGCCAATGGAAATCTGATTGTGCCTGTAATTAAAAATGCAGATCAATTAACACTTTCTGCTTTGTCAAAAAAAATAAATGAGCTTGCGCAAAGAGCAAGAGAAAATCGATTAAATGCAGAAGAACTAAAAGGAGGCACCTATACACTCTCAAACATTGGTTCTTTTGGGAACATTATGGGAACACCAATCATTGTGCAACCACAGGTAGCTATTTTGGCAGTAGGTACGATTACAAAAAAACCTGCAGTTATAGAGAGCCCTACCGGAGATTTGATAGGTATCCGTCACAAGATGATTTTGTCCCACTCTTATGACCACAGAGTGGTGGATGGGGCACTTGGAGGAATGTTTGTGAAAAAAGTTGCGGATTACCTGGAATCTTTTGATACAGAAACAATTATTTAACAGACTGTTCTTTTAACAGGATACAATTCTTTATTCTTTCTACGATCTGTTGAATTCTCACGGGTTTGGTTAGGTAATCATCCATTCCAATATTCATCGCCAGCTTGATGTCTTCTTTGAACACACTTGCTGATAAACCAATGATCATCATTTTTCTGCCATTTGGCATGGTTCTAATGATTTTTGTCGCGTCTATACCATTCATCCTTGGCATTTGATTGTCCATAAATACAAGATCATATTTCTTTTTCTCCACAGCATTTATTGCTTCAACACCATTTAAAGCTACATCAGAAGTATAGCCCATTTGCGACAAAAGCATAACCATAAATTTCAAATTAATGTCATTGTCCTCTACGAGCAAAATATCAAGGGGATGCTTATCTGCCAAATTCTCAATGGCTAGATTTTCAGCTGCCTGAGATGGATTCTTTAAAATGGTTAATTTCTCTTCGCTAGCTTGAGAAATAAGCGCAAATGTGAAGGTAGATCCTTGGTCAATTTCACTTTCAATGTGAAGTACACCTCCCATTAGCTCTATTAGCTTATTGGCAATGGCAAGCCCTAAACCTGTTCCTTTATAATCACCATTGGAAGCCTCACTTGCCTGTGTAAAAGGTTTAATCAATTGTGGGATCTTATCTTCGGAGATGCCTACTCCATTGTCTTTTACAGTACATGTCAGAATTAGATTCTCTGTAAAAATAAATTCACCACTAATGATAACATCAATCTGTCCACCCTTTCTTGAGAATTTAACAGCATTTCCAATGATATTAAAAAAAATCTGTCCCAGTTTATCTTTATCCAAAATGATGTTTCCGGGTACGCTCTTTTTTATTTCTAAATTTATGGCTAAAGATTTCTGGAGCGCCATTCCCGCAAAGACTTTAATGATTTTTTCCATTTCAGCAGCAAAATTCATTGCCACCGGATCCAATTCCATTTTACCTGCCTCGATTTTAGAATAATCAAGAATATCATTTACTATATTTAAAAGCGATTCTCCGGAGTCTCCAATTATCGATAGTAATTCATGTTGTTTTTTTGATAGTGGGGTCTTAAATAACAACCCTGTTATCCCTAAAAGGCCATTTAGAGGTGTCCTGATCTCATGGCTCATATTTGCCAAAAAACTTGATTTCTCTCTATTCGCCAATTCAGCTGCTTCTTTAGCTTCACTAAGACCTCGCTCCCAAAGCCTTTGTCCAGTAATGTCCCGGCCCACAGAAATCACCCGATCCTCATCCAATTTAAAAAACCTCACCTCAAAATACCTTCTGCCAATATCAAGAAGCAAATCGAGTTCCTCAGTTTGCATTTTACCTGTTAAAATGACTTTATTAAATGCCTGCATAGCCTTATCCCCTGCTTGGCCAGTTAATACCTCATTTATTTTCTTCCCAAGGGATTCTTTGGGAGAAACGATCAAAAGCTCCTCATGTTGGACATAATAGTCAAGGTATATCCCTTCGTTACTATAAATAAATATTATGTCTGGCAAACTATTTAAAACTGACCGCAGCCTGTTTTCACTTTTTATTAGTTCCTGGTCCGCTTTGTATTTAGCGTTGATATCTGTAAATATCCCAACTGACCCTTCAAAAGTTAAGTCTTCATTGTAGTTTAATTTCTCAAAAATTTTCACTCTAATGGGTATCCCATTTTTCTTTTCTGAAGTAAATTCATAAGAATAAACCTCCATTTTTTGCCCTATACAGGTTCTTCTTGTCTCCAAAAAGTCGCCTGTTCCACCAACTATGAAGTCTTCAAGGGAGCGTTTAACCAATTCATCGGGATGGTAACCTAATACCTCCTTAACATTTTCACTAACATTGTAAATTATATCGTCTTTATTTTGGTAATATATAAATCCTTTGGACTGTTGAAGTAATATGGTTTGTTGTTTTAAAAGTTGGTTTAGATCATTAGGTTTTTTCTCCAAAAACCTAATGTTTTCACTTGTAATTTTAAAATATTTAGAAATAAAAATGACTACCAGAATTAATAAAGCAAACAGTGCTATAAACAAGTGAAAATAGTTTTCAAAGATAGCTGAATCAATGGTGGTCTTTTCCTGAGCAAAGGCAAAGGCAAATTTGTCCTTCAAGTGTATCAAGGTAAAAGGATACTGTACTAGAAGGAATTCTTTGGGCTTGGCGTTAAATGAACCTGAAATAAAGCCCGAATAATCACCTCTAATTCCCCCATCAATTTCCTGGATAATTTTCGTCTTGAATGATTTATCTTGAAAAAATATCTGGCCTTCCCCATTGATCTTGAAAAACCCATTATTTTTGTAGACCAATTTATCAGTATTTGATCCCAGGTAATAGTTATCTAACAGCCGATTGAAATATTTATTAAGGTTTAATTTCACAATAAGCATAACATCCCGTTTATCTGATGTTACTATAAAATTTTCAGTGCCATGTTTATTTTCGATAAAATTCGTTTTCATCGAATTTACATTCAGCTGATTAGACTCATTTACACTGTACACTTGTTTAAAATCACCCTTTTTAATAATCAGAGTATCGATCAAATTCATGTAATTGTTAAACAATCTCCTAGCCCTTAGTTCATCTAATTCCTTGGACGGACCAATTATCTCCCTCTGTTTATTGACCTCCTGGCTGTTGGCAAAAAAGATCAAATCTTCATTAAGGTTGTTTAGGTACCTTTGTGCTTCGTTTGCTGCGAATTCAAGTTGTTTATTTAAAAAAAAATTCCGATTATCTATCTGGTTATTTGATATGGAATTATAAAAAAAGAGTGCCAAGGTAAGGGTTATCAAAATCGCCCCACAGCCTAGGCCTATCAACCACCAAAGTCTCTTTGGTTCTGCTGGCTCTTGTATATCATCAATCTGAATATTGTTTCTATTAGTCATGAATATCTAATAAATACAAGCCCATAATATCCATTTTTCTACTGTAAGCTTCAAATAATTTCCCCTGCAATTCGAAACTTTGAAAATTCTCTTTCTCTAACAAAAATTTAGAAGCCATTTTGCGAATTTCTTTACTTTTGCTCTTATACAGGTTAAAGTCTTCCTTTCGGAAACTATCTGAATTAACCGTCTGGAGATAAGTGTGATTCTTTATTGGGGGCATATTTAGTGCTTTTATTGCCTCTTCGCCACCTGCCACAATGCTGCCTTGGCTATCTATTATGATTAATTTTTTATCTGACTTGCTAAAGAATCTTCGCATAAGATCTGATATGGTTATATCAAAACCCAAAACGCCCTTTAATTCATCCTTATTGTATACTGGTTGAATCAATGAAAGCATCCACCCTCTTCCCATGGGATCGATATACACCTCTTCCACCCAAACTGATTTCCTTGTTGGGTTCCTAAGCGCATCCCCAAGGTAATAGAAGTTAAATAAAGTAAGGTCAATGAAAGGATCGATAGTGGTCAGATCATTGGAAGGATATAGCCTACTGAATTTATTGGCCGAATTAAAATATACCTGACTCACCAAGTAGCTATTATCAATAATATCCTTGAATGCACTGTCCATCTTTTCTGTCCAATACACTTCTTTAATGGACAAATCTTTATTTTCTGAAGAGAGGGAAACAAAAACAGTACTTACTTCTCCATTTGGATTGGGATTATAAAAAAAACCATTTTGAAGTGTTACATATTTATTCTTATTAAAATTTTGTGCTGTTGATGACTTATTATACCCCTGGTCATATAGAAAAGTTGAAAAAGTAGCTAATTTCATAATATCATCTTCTAGTGGTAATAAATCAGCTTCAATAATTTGAATTATAGAATCTAATAATAACAAATGATTATCAATCGGTGTACTTACATCTGATTGACAAGAGGAAGATAACAAAATTATCAAAATTAACACAAAAAATAAATATTTCATCTTAAAATAATTAAATCAGGACAAACTTAGAAATTTTTCGTGGCATTTTGAAGAGATTGATGCATTTCATCAAACCTTTTTTTCACTTCTTTGTAGAAATCTCCTTCCATTAAAGAATCTAAATCCTTTTCTTCAAGGACATCCATAGCTGGAACCTTGTAAGTTTGTTCCAAATTACCTGACTCAAATTTTAGAATAAATTTATTATTCCACTCAAACAAGCTGATTCTTATTCCTTCTATACTACTTTCTCTAACTACCCTCATATAGAATTCTTTAACTCGGTAGAATAGGTAATGTCTGATTTCAAGCTCGAAGCAACTGAACAGTACTTTTCTACCGCCAGCTTAATTACCTTCTCAAACTCCACCTCAGTTGCATCAGGAGAAGTTAGAATAAAATGCAAATGGATTGATCTAAAGTATTCGGGTGTCCCTTCATTTCTTATACCTTCAGCTTTTATTTCAAAGTTTTCAACCAACTTCCGTTTCTTTTTCATCATTAGTACCGCATCGACAGCCGAACAGCCGGCTAATCCAGAAAGAAGCAACTCCATAGGAGATTGAAATTTCTTTTCTGCGCCATTGTACATATCCATTTGAACTTTATTCCCTTCAGGATTGACCGATTCGTATTCCCGGTCAGCAACCATCTGAAGGGTTATTTCTTTCTTATTCATGATAAATTATTTTTAGTTTTCGTGATTTATAATTCAATCAATAATTAAACCCGAAATAGGCAATAAACATTTCATGACAAAATCACTTTCCGAGAAAAAATCAGGACATACTGCTAAGAATGCTAACGCATAATTCGGGTTAAAGGAGCAAAAATAAGCAAGAATAAACTTATTTTAAAGATAATAACTCCAAGAATAGCAAAATAGATCCTTTAGCAAACGAATGGAGTCAGAATTAATAAAAATTAACGTATGTGGACCAAAAAGGGCTGACAGGGCCTTTTTTTTACATTTTGGACCTTTCACTCAAAAAAATTAAGCTTTATTGAAACGGAGTGAAATCTAGTCAAAAAATGATAAGCTCCCTAAAGAAGAACTGTGCTACTGTTTATTGGCCTGAAAATCTATTTACTAGATCTATTGGAATCATGCAGAGGAAGACCGTGGTTTTCATTCGATTCATTACCTGAATTTAAATAAAAATAAAGGCAAACGGTAGTGAAATAAGCCAAGGTTAAACATTGGCCAATCTTTTAATAAAATGTATTTTGGGTAATCAAATTAGCGCTTTAAAAATGATTTCCTTTTTCTAGAAAATTACATGCCTTCTTAGATTTTTAATTCTGGAAATGATTTATAAAAACAATATAAAAGCGATGAAAAACCACATAACCATAGTTAATGCTGAAGAAGCCGTCAAATTTGTGAAAAGCAATCAAAGGGTCTTTATTCATGCAAGTGCGGCCACTCCTGCAGCATTATTGCATGCATTGGCAAAAAGAAAACATGAACTAAAAAATGTATAGGTTATTTCTATCACTACTTTAGAAGAAATGCCTTTAGCGGATAAATCGTGTAAAGGTAGCTTTTACTTAAACTCCTTATTCGTATCAGAAAACATTAGAAGTGCTGTTAACAGTGATCAAGGTGGCTATGTGCCTATTTTTCTTAGCGAAATAGGAAAGCTCTTTAGGAAAAACATATTACCAATAGACGTGGCTTTTATCAATGTTTCTCCCCCGGACCAACATGGCTATTGTACCTTAGGCACTTCTGTAGATGTGGCACGGCCTGCAGTGGATACTTGCCGCATGGTAATTACTCAAATCAACAAACAGATGCCAAGAACTATGGGTGACGGGCAAATCCATGTTAGTAAGATAGATGCGGCAATCCTTGTAGATGACCCGCTCCCAGAGGTAAATTATTCCTCCAAACTCCATGAAGCGGACTTTATGATCGGGAAATATATTGCAGAGATGATCGATGACCGTTCCACACTTCAATTGGGAATCGGAGGAATTCCAGATGCTGTATTGAAATCACTCACGAACCATAAGGACCTAGGTATCCATACAGAAATGTTCTCTGATGGAGTAATTGACTTATTCGAAACTGGGGCAATCACCAACAAGTACAAAATAAAAGATCCCGAGAAAATTGTTATCTCTTTTGTTATAGGGACCAAAAAGCTATATGGTTGTATACATGACAATCCAGCTTTTTCTTTTCACGAAGCAGCATACGTTAATGATACTGACGTAATAAGGGAAAACCCAAAAGTGATTTCCATAAATTCCTGCCTGGAAATTGATCTAACGGGACAGGTTTGCGCAGATTCAATCGGTAGTTATCAATATTCTGGTGTAGGTGGGCAAATGGATTTTATCAGAGGAGCAGCATTATCTGACGATGGTAAGCCAATAATGGCTTTAAGGTCTACTACCAATTAAGGGTTAACTAAAATCGCACCTTTTTTAAAACAAGGTGCCGGTGTGGTCACTACTAGGGCACATGGTCACTATGTGGTGACTGAATATGGGATAGCTTACCTTTATGGTAAAAGCCTATGCCAAAGAGCACATGAATTGAAGAAGATTGCTGCTCCTAAACATCAGGAAATGCTGGATTGAGCTATTTTTGAAAGGTTTGGTCATTTTATCTATCCTATGGGATAGCGTAATCCAAACGGCATTGAACCTTTCCTTCAATTTTATATTTTTACGGAAAAAGTAAATGTTAACCCCAAGAAATGATATAAGGAGCATTAGAAAGATTAAAAGCCTGTTATGCTGCCTTTAGTAACGCTTGGTCTTTTTCACTTTCAGCTCTTAATTTTTCATTCTCTACTTGAGTTAATTTCAATTGAAGCCTTGCCATTTGTCTGCTCTTTTCTTCATCATAAAGGCTGTCCCTAAGGATTGACTAAGTTCTAAATAATAGTATGGCTTATCGAATTTTTTCTCCTCTTTATAAATAACACTTAGGAGTTCGGTGATTTTTTTCAAATCCCAATTGGCTCTGTGGAACTCGGCTGTACTCAGTGCCTCCTTTCCTAGCGGCAATGCTTCGGCAATATTGCCAGTTCCAACCTTTAATTGAGCCAAACCAGTCAGTGCAAAGGTCTTTTCCCAATTGGTGAGAGATAGGCTATCTAGCAAAACTATTTTGTGCCTGGACAAGGCATTCTCAAATTCCCCCATCTCATAATAAACCTTGCCCATTC
>Ga0105054_10001464_pt1 | contig 38763 bp, 23 predicted proteins | sample BON02_FD_78091 | JGI IMG/M metagenome (GOLD analysis project Ga0105054, IMG submission 78091) | Freshwater microbial communities from Lake Bonney liftoff mats and glacier meltwater in Antarctica - BON-02 (megahit assembly) | ecosystem: Environmental > Aquatic > Freshwater > Ice > Glacier...
CACGGGCGACATTTCTATTGCGCAGTCTCTGCCGGGGCACCTCCTTGAAATTGGAGGGGCGTGTTTTCCGCGTCCTGTGTATTTCGTGCTCGGCAATCATGACTTTTACGGATCACGTTTCTCCCATGTGGATCAGTCCGTCGAGGTGGTCTGCAAGCAGCAGAAGAATCTTCACCATCTAGGGCATGGAGAAAGAATCTCCCTTGGCAACAATTCGGCATTAATCGGCCACCGGGGATGGGCTGACGGCCGCGCGGGATGGGGGGCGCGATCCGTAGTCCGCAATCCAGATGGCTATGGAATCGCCGACTTTCGTGGGCTTTCCAAGCGCGCTGCATTTGGACTGATGGGCGATCTTGGCAAAACTTCGGGGAAATATTTTCGGGATATGCTGCCGTATGCATTAAAATGTAACGAACATCTATGGATCGCAACCCATGTTCCTCCGTTCCCTCAAGCGGCTTTTTACAACGGAAAACCATGTGATTGGCTGCGGCAGCCCTACTACTCAAACTTCTCTGCTGGGGGAGTGATCAAAGGCATTGCTGAAAAGTTTCCCGACAGAAGGGTCACGATTCTCTGTGGGCACACGCACTCTGGTGCAAACGTAAAAGTCGGCGACAACGTGACGGTAAGAGCTGGGAGATCACGTATAGGGCGTCCTGAAATTCAGGAAATATTCTTCCTCAATTGAAATGCGAATCCCTCATCTTGCCGACTTGCATATAGAGTCCCTCCATCCTCACCTGCTGCTACTCCACGACTGGCCGTCGGCTCCCCCACATATCCGTCTTGTCCAAGACCGCCGTCCCGAGGCGGAGATTGTCGAGGCCGCTCGCCCGGCTTTCGTCTGCTGCGGGCACCACCATACTGCGTCCGATTTTCAACTCGGCCCGACACGCGTTCTCGCCCTCAGCGTCATTTCGGTAAAAGAACTTATCCATCGGCACGGCATCTGTCCCGGCTGGTGCGTTCTTTTCCAATGGGACGGCGAGGGGTTGCAGTTTCTACAAGCATGGCCATGACAATCTGGCGCCCCAAATCCCCAAAAACAAGTGCCCTCACAGAACGTTATTCCCCAGCGTGACCAGCGTATGAACGATCTCATTGCCATTTATCGCCTTTCGGCCGACGAGGTCGAACGCTTCGACGCGACATATCGAGGTGATTCTTGCATGAAATCTAGCCTAGATGATTCGGCTGTGCACTGGCGCGCATCCATCAAGGCTGAGCACTCAACTATGGAAGCCTGCCGTTGGGGCTTCCTTCGATCAATTGTCGGTTACGATGAAAGGGAACCAATGCCAACAATGGAGAAACTCCCCTCGATGGCGCGTTACCTCTGCATGCGTGTGGAGCAGCAGGTGATCGCTCAGGAAGCGTCCTTGTGAAACCCTAAAACCCGGACACGGAACGAGAGGTAACCCCGTGAAAACCCCAATCACCTAAAAACGATTCAAACAAACACAATCCCAAATTCCTCCGAACAAGCCGTGGGATGAGGACGAGGGCAATGACTCGCTTCCCCCGAAAACGGATCAGACAAAATCAGGTTGCCGAAAGCCCTTCCAAATCATTTTCAAATTTGATTTTGGTTTGTTTTGAATCCTGTTTTTCCAGAGGTGGTGGCCGGGATTAGTTCCGACCCGAATGGCGAGTTTGGTGTTCATTGATGGCTTTTCTCTTTGGTCGAGGTTTCCACCAGGAATCGCAGACAAAAAAACACCGTTTCGCCGCTCGCTCACTCTGCGCTGCCTGACTTGACGATTTTCATGCCTATTCCCCTGCTGCTAAGCGGGAGGCACTCCGACTGACCAGCCCGGCATTGAGGAAGCGTTCCTGAGCTTTTGGTATGTCGTATGCGACCCGCCGGAACCAGACGACGCGACGTTCGGAATCGTAGATGGTATAGCAGGCGCGGGGGCAGTCGTCGCGGGGCTGGCCGACACTGCCCTGCGCGTGAGCTTCTGAGTCGGCGAAAGGCAAGCTGGTCGAACATTCTTTGCTCATCGCACTAGGCGAAACCGCTGCCGCAATCATAGCACGTTACTGAGCGATCAAGCACGAATGCCTGAACCGGCTCGATGACTGAACAGCATGTAGCGCCTCATCTGCGCCACTTGCATAAACCGGTCGCATGGTGGAGCAGAGGGTAATGTGCCTTGGGCTGAGTGAACAAATGATTATGGTCACCAAAGTTGAAAAAGGAGGAAGTGAAACATTGTGGGGCCAGAAATTCGAGTCACCTCAGCATCACTGGTAAGCGCTGATTACCGTCCCGTTCTTGGTGGATGAACAAGATCAAAGCGGGCAAAGGCGAGGACCACTCCGAAGCAAGCCAGCGGCACCAAATAGGAGACCGCCGCTCCAAAGCGGTCAATGATTCCGGCCTGTAGCAAGGGGAGAAGCGCTCCGCCGAGAATGGCCATGACCAGTCCCCCTGCGCCGAGTTTGGTATCCTCACCCAGTCCCTTGAGAGCGATCCCGTAAATCGTCGGATACATCAGCGACATACAGGCGGAGACCGCAACGATGGCAATCAATCCGACCTGCCCGGGCGATAGAACCGCCACGGCGCAAAGCGCCGCCCCGCCTGCTGCCATGGCCAGCAATAGTTTCGACGGACGCATCACGCGCATCAGCGCGGTGCAGACGAATCGAAATAGCAAAAACACGATGAGAGATGCCTGGAGATAAAACCCGGATTGAGTCACGGTCAGACCGAGCACTTCAGTTCCGTATTGGATGGTGAAGGTCCACATGCAAATCTGCGCCGCCACATAGAAAAATTGTGCTACCACCCCAAAGACATAGTGAGGGTTGCTCATCAGTCGTTTGATAGTCGGCCAGAGATCAATGCGCGGACTGGCGTCTGAGGCCCGTGGCATGTGGGTGAGGGCAATTGCCAGCCACAGGAACAGCATACAGGCCGCCATGCCGACATATGGCCCCATGACGGCTGCGAGTTCATTGCTTTGGATCTCGCGCAAGGCGGCGGGGTCCGCTATTTTCATAGCCAACCGTTCCGCATCCCCGGCGATGTTGAGATTAGGCAAAATAAACAGAGCTGCCAAAAAAACTCCGATGTTTGAGCCCACGGGGTTAAAGGCCTGAGCGAGATTCAGCCGCTGGGTGGCGGTCTCCTCCGGTCCCAGAGCAATAATGAAAGGATTCGCGCTGGTTTCCAGAATGGCAAGACCTCCCGCCAGGACAAACAACGCACAAAGAAAGCTCCCGTAAGTCAGACTCACGCTGGCCGGATAAAACAGGAATGCTCCAGTGATGAAGAGGCCAAGTCCGGCAAGCACCCCGGTTTTATAGGAGGTTTTTTTGATTAGGATGGCCGCCGGTAGTGCGAAACAAAAATACGCTCCATAAAAGGAAAATTGCACTAGCGCCCCCTGCAGGGCGGTCATGGTAAAAATCCGGGGAAAGACTTTCACCAACGGATCGGTCATGTTGTTTGCCAGTCCCCAGGCGGCAAAGCACGCGGTAAGCAGGATAAAAGCGAACCGGTATTCGCGGGGAACGATGGATGCCTTGTGGTGCGGGGTATTCATAATCCGGGGAAAGGCAATTTTACAAAAGGCGGCTTATGGTCGCAGTTTATAGGCATAACATGGGTCTTCGAGGTAAATATGGCGATGGAATTTTGCGATTCCGCCCTGGTCCGGGTAGTGCTTGTGCCCAGTCTCAAGGTTTTAGAGTTACCGATTCGCTCCGCTGGGTCTCGCTGGCGTTTTGCGCTTCGAAGAACAACTCCACTGGCTGCTCCGGGTCGGCGAGCGGCAAGGTGAACTCAAACGGAAAACTCTCGTCGGTAAGCGTTTCGGTATCATCGCCCGAGCGGGCATGGAGTGTGAGAGATTTCACCGGGCCTGGTCCCCCGCGCTGATAGGCATAAACCCAGGTCAATTCAGGACCAAAGGAAAGAATCATTGCCTCCACATCGCCGAAGGGTGTGGCGATCCGCTGATGGGTGGCAGCAGTCTTCCCGGCCATGTGAGGCTTCACTTTATCTTGAAAGACCGGCTTGGCCTTGAGCCCCTTCACTGCCAGCGCTGTGATGCCCTTCGGTGACAACGACACTTGGATCATCCCATCCTTCATGGTGAGTGTTTCCTCCTGGCGCTTGTTGTCGCGCCAGACTTCGACAGGAAATGTTCCCTTCGCCTGATCTGTGAAGCGCGCATCGTCCAATTGGACGGTGACTTTCTCAAGCGGCCGATCACTTTCGTTCATCAATAAGACGAAGAACGTGTCCTCTGTGCGCCCGGCCACATAATTGACCTGCACGGAGTCCGTGGTTAGCAAACCTTTGGGCATCCACGGTTGCACACCAGTGCGGTCGTAAAATTTTCCGGGTGCGCCGTAAACCAGCGATCCCAGATAGGCGTAGGCCTCGGCATATTCAAAAGGAAAATCCACGGCAGCGTCCGAGCGGTCGTAGGCTGCGGACATAAGGTAATCGAGCACAAGATTAGCCATGGGCAGGATGTGGTTGAAGTGAAAGGACGTCGTGGGCTTCAATTCCGCGTAGCTGTGCAGCGGGAAGTCGGCTTTTTCCTGCGCAGTTGAGTAATGGGTATTGAGATGGTAGCCGGGGAAATTCGCAAAACGTCCAATCATGGCGGACCGGGCAATATCACGCAGGAAGGGATCATTGGTATCATGCGCCAGCCGTGCAAAATACGGCGCGTGAATGGCGAGCAGGATGGCTAGTCGCGCCACGGTGCCATTACCTTCGCAAATCAAGCCCTGTTCGGAAACCCGCCAAGCTGGCACGGTCTCCGGTTTCACCGGTATCAATCCCGGCTTGTTGCCGCCCCGCGAGGGTGCAAAGCCGCTTTGATTTACCGTCACCTCCGCATCAGGCACGGCTGGATAAAACCAGACCAGTTGCGCGTAACGGCGGGCGCCTTGATGGGCAGCCTTGAGGTATCTTGGATCCTTTGTTTCCACATAAAGCTCGTAGAGGTCCTTCCACCAAGGCATCATATAATCGAAAAATGTGCCTGTCCCGGCCTCTTGGAAATCGACCGGCGGCACATCGACGCGCTCCGCGATGTAGGTGTCGGCTTTGCTTCGTGCGGACTCCAAATATTTTTTTTCCCCGGTGCCTCGATATAGCCAGAGGTCATTTTGCCAGGACGCCCCGGGGCTGATCCATTTCATATTCAACATGCGATCTTGACCATGCAGGCGTCGCGCATTATCCAAGAAAACCGGCGATGATCCTCCGGTCATTCGATGTAGTGCCACCAATTCCGAGACGGGCATTGCCGGTCCGTCCAGTTTCCGCGAGGGAGTTTGGGAACCGGCTTCCCCTTCGGCACTAATGGCAAAGAGGAATTTCTCGCGCGACATCAAATACTCCAGAATGGGGATGCCCTGCTTTCGGAAGAGTTCCTCATTGTCGGTTATCAGGCCGAGGGTGAGCGGATGCAGGGCGCTGACGTTTTTGACCGTGCCGTGATTGTCCGGGTAGTGGAATGAACGGTTGGCCGGATCAAAGTTTCCCGACGGTCCGAGCACATATTCGATGATATTATCCAGCGCCTGATTAAGAGTGACCAGCGTGTTTTCGCGGAGGTCGCGAAATCCACATACATTGCGCGCCACGTGCTCGAACGTCGCATTCAGCGGGGAAGGCTGCGCGACAAGGTTCAGAGCGAAATCAAAAGTCTCGCCCGCTTTTAATCGGGAATTCTTCGCCCCAGGGAAGGGTGCAAACACTAGTGGTTGGGCGAGTCCGGCGGCATTTCTCACCGTGACCCCGAAGCGTCGCTTAGTGGGGTTCGGCATCTCGAAAGGGAACTGCCACGGATCGGCCATCACACCCACGGTGCCATTGTTCGTTTCGACCAGACATCCGGGAATCGAGCAATGTTCGTCCGAGATGAGAAAACTCTCCGGCGGAAGTCGTCGGCCATCCCACACCAGCGGTTGCCAGAGTTCCTTGACCTCGGCCAGCGGAGTCGCGGGAGCTCCGCTGAAAGCGACGGAATAGATCGCGGGTTCTTTCGCGGTAAATTGATATTGCAAACGGGGCTCGGCCCCGCCGGGTGGCAATGTCACTACGGCCTCAATGGTCAGACGGTTGGAAGTGAATTTCCAGGTTACCGAATCCTTGCCGAAGGTAACCTGCGGGCTTTTCAAGGTTTCCACATCTCCGATCTGAAAAACATCGCGGAGGATTTTCTCCTCCCCCGTTTTCCATCCGGCGAGATTGTAAACGGGGTTCTCCCATTTGACGGTGATCGGAGTGAGCTTGCTTGTTTGGATCACCGCGATAAACTCAGGGCGAAACATTACCGTCTCGCCGGCATGCGGCTTGAGTTGGAAGCTTCCATCCTCCGCGAAGGCCATTTTATAAGCCTCATTCTGAAAAACAGGGGATGCCTGGGCGTCGATGATACCGGCGAGCAAAACGGACAAAAAGATGCGAGAGATCATAAGGGTGGGACAGGTGGGGATGTTATGGCACGAACGGTTTAGGCGCAGGGGAGAAATAAAAACTCTAATCACAACGGTTCACAAGACGCCTACACGTAATTAATTTAACTATTTGCGCCGCCAGGCAATAGGCGTTTGAGAATACGGGGGGCGTAGATGTGCTGTAGATAGTCATCGGTATGGCCGGCCTCAGAGGGAGCGGATTTTTAGGACGTCTCCTTTGTTCGCTGTAATGTCGAGAGGTTCCATCGCAGTTGCGATTCCTACGGATTTGTCATCCAGGAAGACATTCGCGCGGCCCGGAACCCTGATCCGGCAAGGTCCCGTCTTAGAGACCCTGACCACCGCTTCCCGCAGTTTTCCGCCCTCCCATGCGATATCCACTGTGAACCCACCTCGCGCGCGCAGTCCCGTGACCGACCCTGTTGGCCACTCTTTTGGCAATGCCGGCAGCAGTTCTAGTTCACCTACATGGCTCTGCAAAAGCATCTCGGCAATCGCCGCCGTGGCCCCGAGATTGCCATCAATCATGAAAACCCCCTCACCATCCTTGGTCGGATGCGTATCCATGAGGTTAGGATAGGTTGCGTTGCGAAGGAGTTTGAGCAACGTGGCAAGCGTTTCCTCCCCGTCGCCCAGCCGCGCCCAGAGCCCGGCAAACTGGGCCAAACTCCACCCTGTGTTACTCGTATTGCTCAAGTTGGTATGGCGAACCTCCACGGGTTGACCCTCCTCGTCCGGCAGGGAACTCACCTTGGCCGTTGCCGTGCGGATCTGGATGGACTTGCGCGCGGCCGCCGCAAGCTCCGGTGTGCCGCGCAGCGTGATCGCTCCGCCGGGATAAAGCGCGTAAAGATGCGAGGCATGCCGGTGGTTCGGCTCTCTTTCTTGAAACTCCTGTGACCACTCCATGATACGGCCGTCACTTGCGATGCGCGTTGGAGCCAGTTTGGCGCGGGCTGCGCGGATCTGTCCAACAAACTCGTCCTCGATCCCCAGCTCAGCGGCTGCGGATAGCGTGTTGTCGAACAGCTCTGCAATGATTTGATGGTCCATTGTCGGCCCCATGTCCACGGTAGCCGTCAAACCGTCGGGGGTTATATACGCGTTTTCCGGGGAAATCGATGGACCGCTGACCAACTCCCCAGTGGCCGGATTGGGCACGAGCCAGTCGAGAAAAAACGCCGATCCATCTTTCAGAATCGGGTAGCCCGTTTCGCGCAGGTATTCCTTGTCGCCGTTGAAAGCGTAATGCTCCCAGACGTGCTGGCAGGACCATGCCGCCCCGAGCGGCCAGACATTGAGTCCTTTCACTGGACTGGTGAACAGGTTGGCATTGGTGCGGTGGGAAATAACAAATCCTTCTGCCCCGTAAACATCGCGGGCAGTCTTTCGTCCATTAACCCGCATCCGGTCAAGAAAGCCTATGAACTTGGGATGTAGCTCGGCGAGGTTGGCCGTCTCCACCGGCCAATAGTTCATCTGGACGTTGATGTTGAAATGCCAGCCACAGAACCACGGGGGGGCCAACCGGTGGTTCCAGATTCCCTGCAAGTTGGCTGGCAACGTCCCGGGTTCGCGCGAGGAACCGATCAGGAGATATCGACCATATTGAAAATAGAGCGCCAACAACCCAGGGTCATTTCCGCCTTCCCGCACCCGCTGCAAGCGCTCGTCCGTTGGAAGATGGTCCATCGGTTTATCTCCCAGATTTAAACTCACACGCTGCATGAGCTCGTCGTGTGAGGCAACGTGCGCCTCCTTGAGTTGCTCGTAGGGAATCTTCACCGCCGCTTCCAAGATTCGCGCAACTCGCGTCTCTGGCACCTCATCTCCAGCATAGTCAGTTGCTGCAGTGAGCAGAATCGTGACGCTATCTGCCCCGCGCACATGGAGCTGACCATTCTCGGTGCTTACGCTTCCGCCGTCGGCAACCACTTGCAAGCCGGCCACGAAATGCACACCTTCGGTGACCTTGCCGGGATCGGTGACGCCAGACATGCGGAGCGTGGAAGAATTAACAACTTCGGTCTGGGCTCCCTCCTCCCGTGAAAGTGCCAGCGAAACATCGATGCTGCGTGCTTTGTTACCGTCAAGCCGGACGACCAGCACATCCTGAACGGGGCTGGCAAACACTTCACGATACATTGTGCCACGATCGCTTTTAAAACGCACGGCAGCCACGCCTTTCCCGAGATCGAGCCAGCGGACATAATCCTCCGCATTCAAGCCCGGAAACTCGAGGGTAAGATCGCCGAGGGGCTGGAAGGATCCTAGAGGCCGGGGGCCGAGCAGCTCGCGATCGATCAGCTTCTGCGCTTCCGCGTGGCGACCGGCAAACAAAAGCTCGCGAATCTCCGGCAAGAACTGGTGTGCACCAGATCTGTCAGTTTCGATTTTTTCACGCGACCAGACAGACTCTTCATTCAACGACAACCGCTCGGTCCCGACCCCGCCGAAAACCATGGCACCGAGACGCCCGTTGCCGACCGGCAGAGCTTCCGACCATTTGGCAGCCGGCTGGCGGTACCAAAGGGAAGATGAAGCGTTGAGTTCTTCCCCAGCCCCTGCGCGAGATTCGCCGGGTGTGCAAGCTGTCGTGAGGCAAGCAATGAGGAGCGTGGAGCAATACTTAATGTTTTGTTTTATCATTTTGAAGTTTCGCAGTTTTCAAGGCGTGAAAAGAAAAGCTTGATATAATTGATATCCGCGCAAATTCACGGCGCGGCGCTCTTGTCAGTAACGATCAAGGACAAGGCGGTGGATTTCTTCACTTCGAGACCGGTTGTCTCGACTTCCATCTCGCATTCAAAGGCATTACCGGCTTCGTCCAGCCAGATGGAAAATTCAAAAGGGAACATGCCGTCCTCGAGAGTTTTCCATTCCCCTTTGCCTTGTCGCCATCTGAGCCGGGCGGTGATCACATCCTCCGGCAACGCGTCGGTATAAACGAACGCATTGGTCAAGCCGGGGCCCATGGATAGCAAAAGACCGTGAAGTTTCCCGAACGGCGCTTCAATCGTCTGGATACTCCCCGGCCCGAGCTTCGGACCGCTTGGGGCGAACATCTTTGCCTGCAATGTCTTCCGGACATCGACACCCTCGATCGCGAAAGCCACTATCCCCTTCGGAGCGAGCGAGACATTCATCTCCCGGGATGCCGTCGCTCCATCGGAAACCTCCTTGTTATCCACCCACCGCCGCATGGAGACCGCTCCGGAGAATTCCGCTCTGGTGGGGTTGAATTTCAAGATGGCCTTCTCCTCGCGGAAGGACTGGTTCCAAACGGCAAAGTAAAGCTTGCCGTTCCCCCACCCGGCGATCCACTCGAGTTGGGGATTGTCGATGGTTAGCAAATCTGTCGGACACCAAAGTTGCACGTTCTCCTCGTCGTAAAACCGGCCCGGACGTGCTCCGAATGCCTGCACTTGGAAGGCGCTCCCAGACATCGTGCTGCCCGGAAAGGAAATTTTCCGTTCGGAACGGTCGAAACAGTCCGTGACCAGAAAGTCGATCATTGCACCAACAACCTCCCATGCATGCCCGGGATTAAAGGAGGTGTAGTTCTGCATCCATACGGGGTTTTCCGTTGCATCGGGTAACTCCGTGACAAGGGAGCGCTGGGTGCGGTTATCCCCGGCGTAGTTGCCATAGCGGCCGACCATGGCCCAGCTAGCCACCGTGCGCAGGAAGTTGTCATCGGCATGCGCGGCTGCACGCAAAAATTGCGGAGGATGATTGAGCCACAGCTCAGCGCGGTGATGGGAGAATGTCTCCAATCCAATCTCCGAGCCACGCCAGGCCGGAGCCAGTTTTTCCTTGGTGGGCAAACCCTCCGGAGCCGGTAATCCCCATCTCCTGTGCCTTCCCGGAGAATGGTAATGCACAGGGACCCTGCCGCCCCGGTCCAATAACACGTCCTTGTCCGGCACCGCCGGGGACAAGTTAACATTCTGCGAAATTCTTGTGTAAAGCCGCCGGGTTGCCGCATCGAGGAGGCTCCTTTCACCCGTGGCCTCATACAGTTCCAGGAAGTCGAAATACCTCCCTCCGCTCCGCTCCGCCGCCTTGAGGGCTGATTCCTTGGCCATCTGCAGCTTGGAGGCATCGCCGGTCAATCTCCATTGAGCCAGAAGATCGGTCATGTTGCCTCCGCTGACCTCTCGCTCTGCGTAGTATTTGAAAGCATACGTCCTGCTCTGGAAAAATTCCCATAAAGTAACGAGCTGCGGGACGGTGACATAAGGAGAACCCAACTTGCGCTGCATGGAGTTGGCCGCATGCCCCGTTTTGACGATGTCATAGGGCGCAAACACATTGCCCATCCGCGAGAGGCCCATCTCCACGACAGGCAGCGCGCGCTGGCGGTAGAAATCCTCGTCATCAAGAACCACCGCGGCACTCAACCCGAAAATCGGCGAGAACGGCTTGAAAATGCCTGACTGGTCAGACCAGTAATTGTAATATTTCTGCTCCGTATCCCACTGGGCAAAGTTTTTCCCGTTGCGATCGCGCAGGAAATCCATCGTCCGGCCGATCGCAAGGTAAAGCGGCCCCGGTCCCGAGTTGTCCCGCATGTCGCTAAGACCATAGATGTTTTCCGCCACATGGCGGAAAGCCTCCTGCCAGTTGCCATCGCGCAGCGCAAAGAGTAGCTTGAACCCGGCAGTCTGCCCGGCTTCCAGTTTTGAGCCCTCCATTCCCATCACCGGCGCAATGATCGCCGGAAAGAAGATGCCGTTCTCCTTGCGGATCATCGTGCCGAAGCGCGATGTCTCGCGAAGAACCATCGCGTCGCGCCACGACGCGGAGTCCGGGTGCACGACCGCCATGTAGTTGCGATTACCGTCACTGACATGGGCCCGCGGCAGCCGCTCGTTGACCTCCAACATCACAAAATGGGACTGGTTGGTATTCCATCCCGCGGTAGGCTGTGGAACAGCTACGGCATCAGCCTCGGCGACTCCGGGCATGCCGGTGAATATGATGGAGAAAAAGCCGTTCGTGCTGGCTGTGAGATTGTAGCTAATGACGGGTTCTCCTCCTCCCGGCGGCAAGGACAGTTCGGCTGTGAGCGAGAAATCTTCAGCGGCGGGAAAAATCCATTGGATCACGTCACCCTCGATCGTGACGGTGTCGGCGCGCAGGTCGTTGCGTATTCCGGCCCGGAAGGGATCCGTCGTGCCACTGGCGTCCCGCCCGGTGACCTTGAGCTTGCCTTTACCATAGTCCCACTCACGTTTACCTTGCGCGTCCTCGCTCACTAGGACATTCAGCTTCATCTCCTGGTCCAGCCATTGGTTCAGTTCATCCAGCGGGACATCATACGCCTCCCAGCGCATAGCCCACCGCGGTGAAAGAAGGAAGTTTCGCCAATTTTGATGAGGCTTGGGGTCTTTCTGACTGAACATGACGGTAAACGTTGGAACAATGCGGGCCTCGCTTCCCTGCGCATTGCGCACGATGGCCGAGCCGTCCTCCTGCGGGAGTACCTGGTAATCCGCATTGGCAAGCACTTTCGCTGCCCCTGCCATGGCTGGCAATGCGCAGATCGAAGCGGCGAGCAGCAGCAGAATCCATCGGCAACTCATTGCGCCCCCCCTTTTCCGGACCACCGCTCATAGAAAGGCTTGTTTCGTTCGGTGTGGGGCCACGCGACCTCGTAGCGCACGTAGATCCCGGGATCCAGGATGCGCTTCCAGTCGAGCCCGATGGCGGCCCGGATCAACTCCGCCTTCACTTTCTCTACTCCCTCGCTGAGCCCGAAGTCCACAAGGATCTCACGGCTCTCCACGGGCAACTCGTCGAAATCCCGTTTGAATTCCGCCGACACTCTCTTGCGCCACTCGTTCTCCACCTCCGCAATCTGGCGGGTAAAAGACTCCATGGCCTCCTCCTGCGACCATCCATCGCGGAAAAGCTTTTTGTCAGTCACCACTTGGCGAAAGCCGATCCTCCTCCCCACTGGCGATGAATAGGGATAAAAACGTCCGTCTTCACGCAACCCGAGGTTGTTGGGATTTGCCGCCATTTGAAGGTAAGCCACAAAAGGCGGGCCGTCGGCGGCATCCGCGGCGAGCGCCGACGCGGAGGAAAGCAACCAGCAGCAGCCGGCAAGAAGCATGTGATGTGAGGGAGGCACTCCGGCAAGTTATTCACGCGCCAGAATTTTCGACAGGGGCATTTGCGTATTAAAGATGAGATTTTGCGACATCGGCCCCACCATGTTTGCGGTGGCAATGGAGCAGCACTGTGCTGGCTGACGGTTGATGCACGCATGGTTTTGCGCATTTCGAGCACGGTCGCCGGTAGTGATGGGTTTACAAATCTGAAAAGGTGTTTTCCTTCCGGAACTGCAAGGGCGTCTTTCCGGTGGCTGACTTGAAGTAAGTTGAAAAATGCTCTGGTGAACAGAAGCCTGCGGACTCCGCAACCGTGGGTATCGAATGGTTGGTAATCTGAAGCAGCTTTTTAGCGCGGTCGATGTGGCAGCGACGGATTTCGACCGCCGGTGAGCGATTAAGGGTCTCGGCAAATCGGCGCTCCAAGGCGCGCCGCGAAAGCCCGGATACGGCGGCCACGTCGTCCACTTGAATCGGGTTTGCAGCGTTCTGACGGATATACGAGAGGGCTTTAACAAGGGCGGAATCTTTGATTGCCAAGGTGTCAGTGGATTGGCGGGCTTCGATCCCGAGCGGGGTGATGAGGATATCGCGGTGGCGCTTTTTTTTACCTTCCAGCATCTGCTTCAGCGTGGCAGCAGCCTCATGGCCGATCTTACGTGCATCCACCGCGATGCCCGACACAGGAGGCTGGATGTGTTCGCAAAGCAGTTCGTCGTCCGCACCAGATAAAATAGCGACTTCCTCTGGCACGAGCAGCCCGCCGCTTTGTGCTGCGAATACGATTGCCCGCGCGCAACTTGCGTTCCAAGCCACGATAGCGACGGGAAGCGTGAGTGTGTTCAGCCACGATAGGATCGTCGCATGGTCGATTGTCCAGTCCGGCTCCGCCCCGAATTGTGGTTTAACTTCAAATACAGAGCAGGGGAGGCCTTTCGCAGCGGCAGCAGCAACGAAGGCGTCCCGGTGGGTCGTAACGTAGGAAAGACCTCGCAAGCTGAAGTAGGCGAAATTTCTGAAACCGCGGTTTAGAAAGTGGTCCAGTGCCATGTTCGCGCCCGCTGGCATGTCGGTTGTGATTCTCGGGAAGTGTGCGTCCGGGACTTGAACGCCGGAGACGTTAACGACGGGAATGGCTAGCTTCGCGAGTTCACGTGCCATTTTCGCCGAACTCACACGTGCAATGATTCCATCGCCGTTCCATCCTGACGGAACACGCAGATCTTCCTCCATGCCGCGTGCCTCAAAATAAAGCCGCCAGTGCGAGTGTTGCCGGGAGTGATGCGCAGCGCCTTCGATCACTCGACGCCCCCAGCTAGAGGAGGTATCTACGAGGATACCAACAATCCGGTTGTTGTGCTGGATGGACGGGGCGTGAATCCGTTTCGGGGGCATGACGCAAAATCTTAGATTATATGCGTGTTTATGTCTATCGGATTCGATCCGGACCCTTATAATACCGCCATGTCTCCCTATTTTTTTCCCCGTTTCTTTTCTGTCGTCGTCCTTGGAACTGTTTTTTGTAGCACTGCCTTCGCAGAAAATCCTGCCCCATTAAGTATTGAGCTTTTGCCTGATCATTCGGTCGCTCTAAGCGCCGGGTCAGATGCCAAGGCTGTCTTCAAGCCCCGCTTTGCGGTGATCGTGAGTGAGAAAGATCCGAAGCCGAAGCTCCGGTGGATGGAGTTTGGTGATCAGCGTCCCGAAGGGATCTTGTATAACGTGATGGCCTGGACGGCGGATGAACCTGCACCGTCGCTTGCCAAAGCAGTGCCGCAACACGTCGAGGACGGTTTTGATCCCAGCACGGATCAGGCGGCCACGACTGATGTCGTTGTTGATCTTTTCAAGGTCGCTCCGGTGCAGATGATTGAGGCGGAGTCCGCTGAGAAGCGTGCCGACGGCAGCATCGTTTGGAAGTTCGCTGATACAGATGATTTTACGTTTTCCGCCGAGTTGACGCAGACGGATGGAGATGTTGAGCCGAAGCTGAGTTTCGAGATCACACCTAAAAAAGATGCGTATTACGCGGTCGCCTATGTCGGAGCACCTGCGGAAAAAATCGGTGCGGTTTCGGAGATCTGGCAACCGCTGATTTGGCAGGAGATGCGTTTTCCGGATCAAGCGTATATGACCGAGTCGGCCCGATGCACGATTCCGGCGACGACGGTCACTACTGCCGGCGTGACGGTGGCGGTCGCGGCTGATCCCGGCGAGTTGCCGTTCCAGCCACTGCCGACCGTGGCAAACTCGACCTTCGGCGTGGCTGTGCGCAACGCAGACGGCGATGCGCAACCCATCGTGGTGGCACCCATTCCCGGGGGTGTTGGATCCAGGCGCAAGGCAGGCGAGACTTTCGATTTTGCAATGCGACTTTTTGTTGCGAAAGCAGGCGCTACAGATGCCTATGCGCAATTAGCCCAGGGATTGTTCGACTTCCATGACTACCGGTCCAACGACGAGATCGGACCGTTGAACCAAACATTTGAGAGCATGGTGCGTTTCGCGATGGGTCCTTGGGCTAGGTTTAACGATGACTTGCGTGGAGCCTCTTATGACACGGACGTCCCCGGGTCGGTGAAGAATGTATCCGCCCTGCATCCGTTATCAGTCGCATTAGTGACAGATTCCAAAGACATCTTTGACACCAGGGCCAGGCCAATGGTCGAATACGCGTTGTCCCGCGAGCGTTTTCTATTTACCACGGACCCGGAGGTTACCGGCCAGAGTGCTTCCGCGAAAATCGATGGACCGGGAGTCCCGCTTTCCGAGTTGACGGCACTCGAGGAATTTTCGGGTGGGCGTAATCCGGATTTTACCGAACTTGCCAAAGAAATCCTGCCTAAAGAACGGTCACTAAATCTTGAGGTGGTCCAGCCAGAAGATGTTTGGCAAAATTGGTTCGCGATTTACCGCGCCACCGGGGACAAGAAATGGCTCGAAAAGGCAAAAAACGGCGCAGACGAGTATATCAAGACGCGGATCGATACGCCGCAGACCGACTTCACTGATCGCAAATCGCGCGGGATGTTTTTCTGGACGAGTTTTGCGCCAAACTGGATTGAACTCTTCGAACTCTATGAGGTGACCAGCGAGAAACGTTACCTCGAAGCAGCTCACAAAGGAGCGCGGAAATTTGCGCAGTTCGTCTTTATGGTTCCAACGATTCCCGTCGGAGAGGTTACCGTTCACGAAGACGGGTTGGCCCCCGCATACCGCACCAATGCGAAGCGTTTCCCTCGGATTGAAATTGAAAAGGAAAGCGTCCCCGCGTGGCGTGTTTCGGAGATTGGTCTCACACCGGAGTCTTCCGGCACCAGCAAGGGGCACCGGGCGATTTTTCCGAATTCCTATGCCGCCTATATGCTTCGTGTTGCGGCAGCGACCAATGATGATTTCCTGCGTGCCATCGGTCGGTCTGCGATTATTGGTCGCTACCGCAGCTTCCCTGGCTATCACATGAATACCGCCCGAACGACGGTCTATGAAAAGGAAGGTTATGCTGAGCGCGAGAAAGACACATTGAACTCAAACAACTCGGTTCATTACAACCATATCTGGCCCCACATCTCGCTGTTGCTCGACTATCTCGTCTCCGACGTGGCCGCTCGCAGCGGCGGAAAGATCGACTTTCCCGGTAAATTTTCTGAGGGATACGCTTACTTCCAAACGCGGGTTTATGGCACCGACCCGGGAGAGTTTTTTGGAAATAAGGCGATCCTCTGGATGCCTCCGGGATTGGTGAAATACGCTGATCCGGAGATTAACTACGTTTCCGCGAGGAATGACGACGGCACGGTGTTCCTCGCGTTTGCCAACCAGTCAAAGTCGGACCGCAAAGTAACCCTTGGCTTAGATCCGGAGCGGGTTGCGTTTGCAGAAGGTGGAGAAGTCGACGCGACCGTCTGGGATGCCGCCGGAAACGCAACCCAACGTCGCCTCGACCCGCAGAGCTTCGAACTCGAGATTCCAGCTGACGGATTGACCGCAGTTCGTCTCGCTGGTGGCAAAATCGAGCCGGAGTTCCAGACGGATTTTGCAGCATCCGGTGTCGCATGGGCAAAGTCCTCGGCAGAGATTAAACTCGGAAACGCCCGCACCTCATTGGTGAATTTTGGAGACAAAATGAATTCTCTGTACGTCTTTTTGCGCGGACGAGACGGCATCGCGAAGGCGACCTTACGCACTTCGGAGAATGGCACCGATTGGGCAGAGACTGGCGATGGCTCGTTCCCGTATGAGTTCACTGTGCCGGTCAGCCCGGGTGCAGCGTCGCTTCAACTCCAGCTTGTCGTCGCGGATGCCGAAGGTGCCGAAACGAAATCCGAGATCGTAGAATTCCGCCGCTAACTCCGATGCTTCCCCTCCCAATAAATTGAACGCTCTCGATCTCTGCGTATTTGGGCTTTATGTGCTCGGCCTACTGGCCATGGGCAGCGTCTTCATCAAACGAATGAAGACGAGCGGAGACATGTTTGCCGCGGGTGGTCAGTCTCCGTGGTGGCTCTCGGGGTTGTCCGCTTTCATGACGATGTTCTCCGCCGGCACGTTTGTCGTGTGGGGTGGGATCGCGTATCAGTTTGGCTTGGTAGCCGTGGCAATCTGCATGTGCTACGGCGTCGCGGCCATGTTGGCTGGATGGTTCCTGGCCGGGTTGTGGAAGAAGCTGGGCGTTCAGTCAGCGGCGGAATTCCTGGAGCTCCGATTCGGGAATTCGCTCGTTCAGTTCTACATTTGGCTGCAAGGCACCATCGGCATCTTTGGCATGGGCGGGTCCGTCTATGCGTTGTCGGTGCTGATCTGCACGTTGGTGCCTTTAGCGCCTGACGACATCCTTGCTGATCCTGCGACGGGTAATCTCTCCGTTACCTTCGTTTCGTTGGTGATCTGCGCCGTGGTCGTCGTGATCACGCTGGGCGGAGGACTCTGGGCGGTTCTGATTACGGATATGATGCAGTTTATCATTCTTTCCGTGGCGGTCGTGGTCGTAGTGCCTCTTCTTTTTGTCGAAACCGGAGGCCTAACGCGTTTTGTGGAACAGGCTCCAGAGGGCTTTTTCCTGCCTATAGCGGGGGATTTCACTTGGTGGTTCTTGGCGGGCTGGGTAGCAGTGCATTTTTTCAAGATCGGTGCAGAGTGGGCGTTCGTGCAGCGCTTTATCTGCGTGCCGTCCCCTAAAGATGCTCGCAAGTCCACTTACCTTTTTGGAATACTATATCTGATCAGCCCGATTTTCTGGATGTTGCCTCCTATGCTGTATCGGACGATTAACTCTGATGCGAATCCAGAGCAGGCATACATCCTCGCCTGCCAGCTAGTGCTCCCGGCAGGTATGATGGGTCTCATGATTGCAGCGATGAGTTCTGCCACAGCGAGCATGGTCACTACGTTTCTCAATGTGTTTGCCGGTGCGTTCACCACCGAAGTTTACAAGCGGTTCTGGCGTCCAGCGGCAGCGGAAAGTGAGCTGATCTCGGCTGGCCGCTGGATCACACTGCTTCTGGGCGGTCTGGTCGTGGCGGGTGCATTGTTAATCCCCGCACTTGGAACCTACACGGGATACGTGCTTACCACTGCGGCAATTTTCAGCGGCCCCCTGATGCTGCCTACCATTTGGGGACTGTTCTCAAAACGAATCGGATTAGGCACGGCGTGGCTGGCAACCGCTGGCGGGATCGTCGTTGGGTTTGCTGTCAAATTTGGAATTGGTGTGGGTGGATGGCTTGAGGACTGGACGTGGCTGGCACCTGTCGTTGATCTCGCGCAGGTGAATGCGAGAGTCACGGATCTCGTCGTCGGATCGTTAGTCCCACTGATTATTCTTGGGGTTGCTGAAGTTTTGGAGCGCAAAATCCACCCGGGCTGGGATCGGGTGTCGGCCAAGAGAACCCTGCAGCTCGAAGCACCAGTGCTGAAAGCGTCAACGCTCCCTGCGCTGATGTGCGGGTGGGGCGTGACGGCGGTCGCTCTACTCATGGCTTTGCTCGCGGCGATTAACCGCGAAGATATTGTGGTTCTTGGAAGTTTTGCCGCGGCCCTCGCGCTGATTGGCGGTGCGATTCTCTTTGTTTCTGGACGAGGGGCATATGCCGACTCACTCAAAACAGGCAGTGTGCAACCGTAAAAAAATTATGATTATCGAAGCTCCAGCATCTAAACGGTCGATGAAGACCGAGAAGATTTCATGCGACCTGGTCGTTGTAGGTGGCGGGTTGGCAGGCGTTTGTGGGGCGATTACCGCCGCTCGCGAGGGAGTCCGGGTGGTGTTGGTGCAAGACCGGCCCGTGGTCGGGGGAAATGCGTCCAGCGAGGTTCGGCTATGGATTCTTGGTGCTACATCCCACATGGGAAATAACAACCGTTGGGCTCGTGAAGGGGGTGTCATCGATGAGATTCTCGTCGAGAACACGTTTCGGAATCCAGAGGGCAATCCGCTCATGCTGGACGCCCTTCTGCTTGAAAAACTTTCGGAGGAAGCGAATATCCGATTGCTCCTTAATACTGCGGCTTTTCAGGCGGAGAAGCGCGATGCCGACACGATCGAGAGGATCCACGCGTTTTGCTCGCAGAATTCCACGTTTTACGAGCTCACGGCACCGCTCTTTTGCGATGCTTCGGGGGACGGAGTGATCGGATTCCTCGCTGGTGCGGCTTTCAGGATCGGTGCTGAAGCCCGGGCCGAATTCGATGAAGGCTTCGCCCCCGAAATCAGTAATGGTGAGTTGCTCGGGCACACGATTTATTTCTACTCCAAAGACGCTGGTCGTCCGGTGAAATACGTGCCACCCAGCTTTGCATTGGACGACATTACAAAGATCCCGCGTTTTCGTCAGTTCAACACGAAGGACATTGGCTGCCGCTTGTGGTGGATTGAATGGGGCGGTATGCTCGATACGATCCACGAAACAGAAGCGATCAAATGGGAACTTTGGCGCGTCGTCTATGGCGTCTGGAATCATATCAAAAATTCCGGCGAGTTCCCTGACGCTCAAAACCTCACGCTCGAATGGATTGGCACTATCCCTGGAAAACGGGAAAGTCGGCGCTTTGAGGGCGACTACATCCTGAACCAACGGGACCTGGTCGAGCAACGCGAACATCCCGATGCGGTTGCGTTTGGCGGTTGGGCGATTGATCTGCATCCCGCTGATGGCGTTTTCAGTGAAGGTCCAGGCTGTGTGCAGTGGCACACCAAAGGTGTTTATCAGATTCCTTACCGCTGCCTGTATAGTCGTAATATCTCGAACCTGTTCTTAGCGGGCCGGCTTATCAGCGCCTCTCACGTGGCGTTTGGGTCCACACGCGTTATGGCCACGTGCGCCCACAGCGCCCAGGCAGTGGGAGTCGCTGCCGCGCTTTGTATCGAGAATCAGGCTAAACCCAAAGAAATTGGTGACCAGCGGATCTCCGAGCTCCAGACGCGTCTGCTTCGCGTTGGCCAGTATATCCCCGGGACTCCTCTCCAGGACCCGGCTGACCTCGTTGCCAAAGCGACGGTTACTGCATCCTCGGAGTTTGTCTTGAGCGGCTTCGCCCCGAACGGGGAATCTGCGGCGCTCGAATTTTCGGCGGGGATGATGTTGCCTGTCACTCCGGGAAGTGCGCCAAAAGTCACCTTCCGTGCTGACGTAAAGGCAACAACTGTCCTTGAAGCAACGCTCGCGATCAGCTCGCGGCCGGGCAATCACACGCCAGATCGCGTGCTCGAAACCATCCGCTTGGAATTGTCGCCCGGTGCCGACCAAAGCATCGCGCTGGATTTTCATCAGAACATCGAGCACCCGTGCTACGCATTCTATTGCCTCAAACACAGTCCCGATGTCTCCGTGCACCTCAGTGACGAACGAGTGACCGGAGTGCTGGCGGTATCTCAGCGGTTTAATCGCGCCGTCGCGAAGTCGGCTCAGCAAGTTCCGCCGGACGGCATCGGCATCGATACTTTGGAATTCTGGCTGCCCGAGCGACGGCCCGGCGGGAAAAACTTTGCGATGCAGGTGGAACCTGGCCTTCGCGCTTTCTCCGCTGGTAATGTATCGAATGGAATCGCGCGTCCCACCAATCAGCCGAACGCCTGGGTCGCTGCACTCAACGATGCAGTCCCCGAGCTTCGCATCGCGTGGGATACGATCCAAAGCATCAGCCGCGTGGAGCTTTCCTTCGACACGGATTTTGATCACCCGATGGAGTCTGTCCTGATGGGGCACGCTGAAACGACCATGCCATTCTGCGTTCAGAATTTTGAACTTTTGGGGCACGATGGAGAAGTTCTTTACACCTGTGCGCAGAATCACCAAACCCGTTACACAGTAATTTTCCCGCAGAACGTGGAGACTTCAGAGCTTACGCTCCGCCTCAGCAAATTAGACTCGAAAAACGAGCGCGCGCTTCTTGGAATTCGGTGTTACAGTTCAACATCCCCCAACCATGAGCAGGAAAGCTAGCCAATCGACGAGGCGCGTCAGCGCTTTTACCTTGATCGAGCTCCTTGTCGTGGTGGCCATCATCGGCATTCTCGCTGTGATCGGTGCGCCTGCATTCCTGAGCGGCCAGAAATCCACCGCCCTGACTCGGGCGGGAAATGAGTTTGTGGATGCTGTTGCGTTCGCCCGGCAGATTGCCGCCAGCAAAAGTACTGTTACCTGCGTTGTACTAATGTCCGACCCTCCTGCCTTAGGTCAAAAACAAGCGGTGACAGTATTGGAATACAATCAAATGAAAAACGAGTGGACGCCTTTGCTCCCGTGGCGGCATTTCCCGGAATCGGCGCAAATCGTGGATCTAACGACTGCGGCAGGTGTCGCGACGTCTAATCAGGCTGCAAGTGCTCTCGCGCCTCTAGGGCTCCGTTTGAACGGACAGAATCTGACGCCGTCGCAATTTTCGACCGTTCTATTTTACCCCGAAGGCGGCATAGAAAGTGGCACCGCTCCGTCCCGACGCTTCAGTGCGCGGATGGTTACGGAAAGCTCCACATCCGAGAGTAACCTTCTCCCCAATTACTATGATATTGTCATCAATGCAGATACGGCAGCGTATCGCGTGTTTCGCCCCTAGGTCTGCGCGGTCAGCTTTCAGCCTTATTGAGGTTACCATTGCGGTTGGTATCGCTGGATTCGTGCTTGTAGCTCTAGTGGGATTGCTGGCGGTCGGGCTCGATGCGAGTCGGCGTGCCGGTGAGGACACCACTGTAGCCGGATTGGCTGAAACGGTAGTTTCGCGGCTGCAGGAGGTTGCGTTTGATGATTTACCCAGCTCGGATAGCATCGAGTTTAAGCTGGATGGAACGTTGGCAGACAATCCGAGCGACGGATTTTTTCGCTGCGACATTGTGACAGCTCCCCATTCAGCAAGTGTTTTGGCGGAGAGTCTGCGCCGGGAGGATCTCGGCGTTCGAGTCCGCATGACTTTCTACTGGCCGCCCGATAACCCCAAGCCCAAGGAAATTTTTGAAACCACCATTGCGAGATACTAAGAGGGTAAGCGGTTTTACCCTTTTAGAGCTGCTTGTCAGCATGGCGATATTTATTCTTCTCGCCGCGCTAATGCTGACCGTTACCACCGAGGCTGGTCGCATGTGGCAACAGAGCGAAGGCCAGAAGAATCGGCGACAGGCTGCGAGGATTATCTTAGAGACGATATCCAGAGATCTTCAAGGGGCGGCATTTCCGGTGGGGACGCACCTGCCGGGGTCGCTCGCATTTCTTGTAAATCCCGCTATTGGAGCGGGCTTTCTACGGCCGAATGCTGCGTTCTGGCAGACTCGCTCTCAGCAGGACTCTCTTGGCATGGCCGACGTCGGTTATTTTGTGCGAAAAAATGGGGCAGTCGGCGAGCTTTGCCGAATCCGGATTCCAGCCGGCGATCCGGATTCCATATTTTCAAACATTGACCGCACGATTTCATCGGCGGTGCTTGATCGGCTCGCCCCCGGAACCGGGGATAATGATTTAAAAGGGTTGCTGGCGGAGAATGTTTTAGGTTTTTGGTTCGTATTGCGAGATAACGAGGGTGTTGAGATCCCTCTGCCGTACGACTCGCGAACGACTGCAATCCGTCCGACCTTCGTCGATGTGGGCATCGTGTTAATCGACGCACGGACCGCTCGAAAAATCCGCGAAGGGAGCGCGGTAGAAGCAAGCTATTCATTACCTATGGAAGATTTCGTTGATGCCTTACCCACCGAGATTCGTCAAGGAGTTCAAACTTTCACGAGTCGGATTCGTATCCATGCAAATCGTTAAATCCCAACTTCTGCTCATTCAGTCAAAGCAAGCGTCTGCATTAGTCGTTGTGCTCGCTGTGACTGTCGTATTAACCGTGATCGCGGTAAGCTTGGCTGTTGCCATGCGGCTGGAACTCCAAGCGGCACACTCCTACGCAGAGAGGAGCCGGGCGGAACTGGTCACCGATGAAGGAGTCGAGATGGCAAAGATGCTGCTCTCGGGTGTGTTTGATAGTGACGGCGCTCCGGTGGTCACGATGCCCGGGCGGGCAGCCGTATGGGATAAGGCGGCTAGAACCTGGTATGTGACCGAGCTTTCATCGGGATTGTCCTCGACGCCAGGGGCAGGGGTATTCGCTCCGGCAGACTTAAACAGGATCATTCGAACCGGTGATGGCCTCCGTGGAATCGACCCTTTAGGTTCAGCTATGCCGTTACGCTGGGTTTATGTTTATCGGGATGGCGGGCTTCGGGAAATTACTGACGGAGCACCTCCGATTTCTGCCGCTAATCCTATCGTCGGTCGCTATGCATTCTGGGTCGATGATGAAAGCACCCGTGTGAATCTCAACACCGCTCAAAAGCGTATGGACAAACAATTCATTCCGGCGCAGGTCGACATCGCCTCAGTTTCTGATGCCCTAACCGAACAGGACGCAGATCGTGTTTTTCAACAGACAAAGGCACGCCCGATCCAGAGCTTGGAGGAGGTCACCCGGTTTGCTCCGGATCTCATCGATGAGATCGCGAAAAATCGTTTCACATTCACGCACTATAATCGGAGCACTGACCTGAATCCCTGGGGCGAACCGAAAATCATCCTTACCACGCAAGTCGAAAACTTACCGCCCGAGATCCGAAATCTGCCGGCGGGGGAAAGGGAGAAATACTTCTTGGATATTCTTACCGCTCAAACAGTGGACCCGGGGAGTGGGAGCGCGGTTAGTTTCTCCAAACTCACCAAGGTTCTCCACCGTCTCAACGAATATTTGACCCGCAGCGATTGGCCATATGCGCCCGGCAAGAGCTTTTACAGTAAATATAAATCATACAGTACGCCTGACCAGAAAAGGATTACCCAACTGGCACTGGATATCATTCAATATGTGCGCAGCGCCGAATCCCCGAGCGAAACGGTCTCTCTAATTCGAGGAAGATGGGTTGGAGACGATTTTGTTGCCGGCGTAACCCAACAGGATATTTTCGTAAGCACAGCGCGATCGCCGTTTATCACGGAGGTCTCAGCGTGGTTATCAGCCCAGCGGACCGGTGCGGATAACTCTTACGAATTTCAGGTTCGATTTGAGGTCTATCTGCCGCCGAATTACGGCATCGAGTCCATTGATTTAACAAATTATCGGTATTTGATCCAAGCCACAGGATCAACCATCTTCTTGAGCACTCCCATTACCGCGGCTATCGTCGAGCCGGACATTTTGCAGGCAGGCGGTTACGCCGTGATTACCACTCCTATTGTGCCCCTGAAAACGGCGCCAACGCCGACAGCGCCCGGAGGGGCGGCAGTCACGGACACGAACGTAAATCGTATGTATCTTCGGGTGGTTCTGCTGAACTCCTCCGGCGATTTTGTTGATCAGGCGACCGTAGGTAATCGGAATAATGCGTTAGGAGTCGCGGACCCGAGCGGAATTGCATACTCATTCACCCGGCCAACCACCACTGCGCCACCTTTAGATCAAATGTCGTCGTCAGAAGTGGACGATCCTCGAACGAATAAGGTTCGAACCAATTGGATCCGCCGGGCCTCGGGAAACTCGTTTGGCGCACCCAATTCCAATTGGAAACTGTCTCCGGCGGCAATTGACGGCTTACCACAGGATAAAGACGGCAATGCTTATAGCGATCTCAGCTTGTCCTTACCGGGCCGTAAGGGCAGCGCCAGCAATGATCTCGGCAGGGTGTCCTCAGTCGCAGAGCTTGGCCGGGTTCCAACAGGGATCGAAACCCATGGCGTCTATAAGGACCGCACCATTCCATGGCGCACGGTACGTCTCCAACCGACTTCGGAGAATGATGATACGGTTCCGGACTGGGCGCTCCTCGACTTGTTTGCAGCACCAGTGATTCCTACTCCTGCGCTCGAGAAAATCTATTTTACTGCTCCCAATCTCACCGCGGGAAGCGTGAACATCAACACCTATGCGGAGCCCTTTGGAGTCAGCAAAAGACCAACTCTGGCAGCACTTTTCGGCGACCCGTCGCATCTGGGAATTGATAACATCCTTACTTTTACCCGCGCTTCCGGAGGAAGATCGTTCGGTGGCGGAGAGCGATTTTATACGTCTGTCGGAGAGTTGGCCGAAATCAAGGGGATTTCTGATTCCGGAGAGACCAGCGAACGCACTTTGAGACAAATCGCAAGCCAATCCGTAGTCACCGGCGGCACATTCCGAATCTTCTCCACCGGCCAATCGCTCACTCAGACGCCCGCAGGAGAGTTGATCATTACCGGCTCACGATCAGTCGAAACGCTCGTCGAGCAGGTGCCGCAAAGTACCCCTCCCGTATTTCGGTCCCTCACGTGGAAACAAATTCCCCTGTGATACCCTGCTATCATTCCTCACACAAGCCCCTCAAAAACCTGCTACCTTCAAGTCGCTAGACAACCTCTAATCCCGCTCCAACAATGAAACCATCATTCCTCATCACAACGGCACTTTTTCTTGTCGCCACCAGCGTTCCCTCCGTATCCGCCGCCGAGGCCATCACCTTCGATCCATCCAGTGGGCCTGAAGCCTATGCAAGCAATCTCAAATCGAGTTCATCGATTTCAATCACTGAAGAAGATGGCGTGGGATTGCTCACGTTTCGCTCGTTCGGCGGAGGCGAGCTGCTCCTCATGCAAAAGGATGGTAATCCACTCACTCCCAACGGTCGCGTGGACCTGGAACTCCGCTGTTCGGGAGAAATCACGCTCGGGGTATTTCTCCGCGGAGCATTCGTTGGAGATAATGCGTATATGGCATTTTTTTCCGCATCGCCGGATGGAACGATCCGTTTATCGCTCACCAAAACATTATTGGAACCCAAGCAACGACCCGGTGAAAATGCATTCGCCCAGAAGCACACTCGCGGCTTTGATGCCAACCAATGGCTAACCCTGCACTTTGAACTTGATGACCTCCCAAACGGTGGAGTAGCGCTTCGCGCCAGCGTGATCGATCGAGTCAGCGGCCAAGTTATTCTAGAAGTCGACGGAGAGGATACCGTGGATCCGCTGCCTGCCGGCGGCACCCTTGGACTTCGATATTTTGCCGGCCGCAGCCCGGAAGAATATCGAATTGATGTTCGCAGTATCACTCTTCCAAAATGATGAAATGACGTATTTTCTTAAAATTGTGACGCAATTACGACTTGTAAAAACGAGAATTTTAAGCCAATTTTTAGGAAATCCACCCACTACACATTTATGAAAATCAACTTCCCCTCAAACGCCCTATTAGGCCTCCTGACCACTGCCCTTGCGCTTTCTTCTGCAAACGCCCAATCTACGTTCGTGCCGACGGCAGCAGGGACGTATAATTGGAGCGCCAATGCCACGTGGAGCCCCGCAAGCGTCCCGAATGCATCGGGCGTTTCGATCGCCAAAAGCGCAGGACCCAGCAGCAACACTCTTTCCCAAGATGTGGTTAGCGGCGTCACCATTGGTTCTGTAACGCTGAATGGAACTTCAGGGAATACTTGGACGATTGCGCCGGTGAACTCAATTACCTTCAACAATGGAGGAAGCGGGGCATCAATCAGCCGGACATCTTCCGCCGCTGGAGGGCGCATCGCTATCACGACTGGGAACATTATTTTGGCGGATAATCTCACGCTGACCAACACGGATGGAACCAGCGCAAGCGGGTCCATCGTTACAACGAGTTTGATTTCTGGAACAGGGAATCTTACGATCAGCAACTCAAGTAATAGCATCACGCTCGGGCATGTTCAGATCACAGGCTCTGCGAATACTTTCGTTGGCTCGACGACGATTCAGCAGGGTGCGGTGAATTTTAACAATAACAGTTCGTTTGGCAATGCGTCCAACACGATCCGTGTCGGAACTGCGGGAGCCGCGACGTTGATGTCAATCCTCAGCACAAACTTAAACTTGGCGAATAACATCGAGGTGGAAACCGGGGGCGCAACGATAGGTTCAACGAGTATAAGTGGGAACAACACGTACTCCGGAACGGTGACCCTGGGAGGAACGACAACGACGAGTTCGTTGAGTGGTTCAACTGCGTTGAGGTTTACCAACGTCATTTCAGGAGGTGGATCGCTCGTGACCGGGGGTACCGGAACGACGCAGTTGTCCGGAGTCAATACCTACACCGGAAATACGACGGCGGGAACGGGAAGCACGCTGAGTCTAACGAGCGCGGGAGAGATAAGATTTGACCTCGCGAATGCCGGCGTGGGAAATCAAATTCTGGGCGCTGGAACGGCTAACTTCGCAGGTAGATTTCGGTTGGACGTGGCTGATGTTACCACTCCCGCTGGATCGTGGACGCTCGTAAATGTGGGAACTCTGACCGAGACCTTCGACGCCGGAACCTTTGGATTGGCCTTTCTCTCTGGTCCTACGTTTACAAATGTCGGGGGCGGACTCTATACGAGTGGGGATTGGTCCTTCACAACGGGCACCGGGGTCTTGACGCTGGTGCCAGAGCCGTCCACATGGGCATTGTTTGGTGGCGGCTTGTTAGCCCTCATCATTTTTCGGCGCCGCCGGGCGCTTGTTGCTTCGCGCGACGCCCTCGCCTAGAGGGGGGTCCATTACTTCCAAAACCACCGCGACCTCCTCAACTATGACGAGGTGGCCGCCCTCAATGCCCCGATTGGTTTCGGCTCCATGGAATCCGCCTGCAGCCAGTTCCAAGACCGATTGAAACGTCGCGGCTAATTTTGGTCTAATCGCGGGCTGGCCCACATGCTCGCCATAGACGTAGCGGTCAAAACGGTACCCGACAATTTCTGTGGAACTGATTTTTGCACTTATCAGAGATGCACCCGGGCAGAACCCTTCATTTTCATCCCTCAAAGACTGATGACAAAACCCGGGACCCCATCCCTGTCCTCTGGAACCGCGCGATCCCTTGCGTTGGCTAACTTTCTCTTTGCAGGTGTCCTGTGTTGGACCATGGCAGCACCATTAAGTGTTAGTGGCGAAATCGAATCCGCGTTTGAAAATCCGCCCCTCGCTGCTCGTCCGCTTGGTTGGTGGCATTGGATCAATGGAAATGTCACCAAGGAGGGCATCGACGCCGATCTCGAGAATATGAAAGAGATCGGGATGGGTGGAGTCCAGATGTTCGACGTCGAGATCTACATGCCTGAGGGGCCAGTGCGCTACGGAACGGATGAATGGCACGAGCATGTCCAGCATGCAGTGAAAAAGGCCGCTGAATTGGGGCTGGAATTTCACACCATGAACACGCCCGGCTGGTCGGCAAGTGGAGGTCCATGGGTCACGCCGGAACTCTCTATGAAGCGCATTGTTTTCACGGAAATTGAGGCAAGTGGAGGCGACGTGAATCTTGAACTTCCGCGACCTGACCTCAAGCCGTTCTACGGTGCACGGAAGGTCGAGTTGGGCAATTTTTACCGCGACGTAGCGGTCTTTGCGTTGCCTGTCACCGATGGGCGACTCCCGGAATTTGAGCGCAAAATCAATTTCAAATCGAAGCCCGTTGCGCGCACGGAGGACACCGGATTGGCGGCGATCCCGCAAGATCAGGTCATCGACCTGACCGGTAAGATGGACGCGGAGGGCCGACTTCGTGCTACGCTGCCAGAGGGGGATTGGGAGATCATCCGCTTTGGGTACACGACCACTGGCAAAACCAATCATCCGGCGGTTCCCGAGGGGCACGGCCTGGAGATCGACAAATTCGATGCCGATGCGGTGGCGTTTCAGTTTGAGCAGTCAATGGGGCGCATCATCAAAGAAGCCGGACCGCTCGCTGGAACCACTTATAACGCGATCCTCTTCGATAGCTTCGAAGGGGGCTTTCAAAATTGGACCGAAAAATTCCCCGAACTCTTCCAAGAGCAAAAAGGGTATGATTTCACGCCGTATCTCCCGTTGCTAACGGGCAGAGTCCTAGAATCCGAGGCAGTCTCAGAAGCGGTTCTCTGGGATTTTCGGGACGTTATCGAGGAACTGATGGCGGAGAACTATTTCGGCACGATGCAGCGTCTGGCGGCTGAGCACGGGATGAAGATCTATTCGGAAAGCCAGGGTGGCCCGCTCAACCCGATGGCGATGAACCGGCACGTGGATGTCCCGATGAATGAGTTCTGGATGCCGGAAGTCACGGGTCGCGCATCACGCATCAAGCAGAGCGTGAGTTCGGCGAATTTTCAGGGGCGGCAGTTGGTGGCTGCGGAGGCATTCACTGCGACACCGGAAAATGCGCGGTTTATCCCAACCCCAGCAGATCTGAAGCGACCCGGGGATCAAGCGTTCACCCATGGTTTGAATCGGTTCAATTTCCACAGCCATACGCATCAGCCGGTCACCGAAGCGGCACCGGGCTTTTCTCTTGGCCGCTATGGAACGCATTTTGGTCGGCTTAATACATGGTGGCCTTACGTGGGCGCTTGGATCAGCTACCTCTCGCGCAGTCAGGCGATGTTGCAGTCCGGCAAAACCGTAGCCGATATTTGCCTGCTGGTGGATGAGGATCTGGGGTATGGGCTGCCTGCCCGAACCGCAACCGAATTCGCCGGATACGATTTTGCACCGGCTTACCCGTCGGATGTGATGAAGATGACCGTCGAGGACGGCGTGTTGGTTCACCCAGACGGTGGGAGATTCCGCGTCCTCGTAACTCCGCAACGCACGACGGCGAAAGCGTGGGTTGCTGAGATCCCGACCTTGGAGAAAATCCGCGACCTGGTGAATGCGGGAGCCGTCGTGGTCGGTCCCCCGCCAATTGCTCCGGCAGGCTTGGAAGACCTCGAAAAGATCGCGGAATTCGACGCACTCGTCGATACGATTTGGGGTGGCATTGGCAACAAACCTGCGCCGCCGAAATCGCTCGGCGAAGGCAAAGTCTATGCAAAGGACGCACATCCTTTAGAGGTGCTCGATCAGATCGGTGTGGACCGCGATCTGACATGGGCACCCGCGGAATCCAATGTCCTGTATATTCACCGCCGCACGGCAGATGCGAATTTCTATTTCGTGTTGAACGACACCGAAGAGGCTGAACGCGTAACGCTGACCTTCCGGCAATCCGACCGTCAGCCCGAAATCTGGGATCCGGTGACCGGAAAAACCAACCCAGCTCCGATCTTCGAAGTGGGAGAGAAGACTATCTCCGTTCCCGTCGATTTTGAGCCGTTCGGCTCCGCATTCTTTGTTTTTCAAAAACCACTGCCCGCCGAATGGCCTGTCCGTGCGGAACCCGTCAATTTGGAGCTCAAGACGGGGCCGGTATTGACCGATGCGACCGAGGTCAATGTGAAGTATTCCGATGGCCGTGAGCAGAAGATAGATTTATCGCCAACGCCCAAGCCGGAGGTGATTGCCGGGCCTTGGAATGTGAAGTTCATTGATGGCCGGGGGGCGCCGGAGCAGGTGACGATGCCGACCCTGACCTCCTGGTCGGATTCCGACGACGCCGGGATCAAGTATTACTCGGGCTCGGCAGTCTACAAAACGGGTTTTTCCTCGCTAGCACCGGCTACGGGTCTGACTGCGATCCTCGACTTGGGAGCGGTCGCCGACATCGCAAAAGTCATTGTTAATGGCCGTGAGGTGGCGATCTTGTGGCATCCTCCATTTCGGGCGGACGTTACCGAGTTTTTGGTGGCCGGAGAAAATGAACTTGAGGTCCATGTGGCCAACCGCTGGATCAACCGCATGATCGGTGATGCCTCGATCGACGTCGATTACACGTATCAGCCCAAAGGCCGGAGCAAATTCACCGACGGCCGCCTCGAAGCGATTCCCGATTGGCTCTATGACCCGGTGAAGCGTGCACAGCCACGCGCGAGGCACAGCTTTGCCTCATGGAAACACTACGGCGAGGACGATGAATTGGTGCCATCCGGCCTGCTGGGGCCGGTCGAAGTCCAGTGGTTCAACCAAGTTGTTCTGAGTGCAAAGTAAAATGAAACGATCCCTCCTTGCCTCTCTGGCGGTCGCAGCATTTTCGGTGGTTACGTCGGCGGTTGCGGTAGACAAACCGGAACCAAAACCCCACGAATTGTCCGTAACGACTGATCGCGCGGAACCGTTATATGACCCGGGCGAGACCGTCACTTTTACGATCACGCTCACCGAAAACGGGGAGCTTGTGCAAGACGGCAGCGTGAAGTGGCGGATTTCCAAGGACGGGCTCGATCCGGCCCTAAAAGAGGGGGTTACCACGCTGGTAGGGGATTCCGCGGTGGTTACTGATGAGTTGGACGAGCCGGGGTTTCTTTAATGCCGTGCGGATGTGTCGATCCCCGGAGCGTCTGTCTCTACGGGCCGCGCGGCGGCTGCGATTTTGCCGGAACAGATCGGACGCAGTATGCCGCCGCCTGACGATTTTGATGAATTCTGGAACGTGCAAAAAAACTTCTCGCGGAGATTCCCGTGAATGCAGTTCTTACGTCTGTCGCGTCGAGAAGCCCCGAGGTGGAAATCTTCGACGTCCAGGCGGGAAGCTGGAACGAGCCGTTGTCGGCCTATCTTGCCAAACCGGTGGGTGCCAAACCCAAATCGCTGCCCGCCATTTTGCTTTGTCATGGGGCAGGGGTGGCGAGTTCTCGGCAGAGCGTAGCTGAGCAATGGGCGCAGGATGGGTTTCTTGTCTTGGATTTTAATGCGCATGGGTTGCCAAACGGCCAGCCGCAAGACTTTTACCGGGACCTCTACAAGAGCGAACTCGCCAGGTATTATCTAAATGGTGTGCAGTCCCGCGAGACGACGTATTTCCGCGAACTCTACCTGCGAATGCTCCGCGGATTGGACGTGTTGACCGCGCAACCCGAATGGGACGGCGAGATCCTGGTAGCGTTTGGCCGAAGCAAGGGCGGAGCGCAGGCAATTGCTGCGGCGGGGTTGGACCCGAGAGTTACGTTTCTTGCTGCGCAGATTTCCGCGCTTTGTGATCACACGGGGTTCGCCGTTGGTCGTATCAATGGATGGCCGAAGTGGATTCCATCCGACGCGGAGGGGAAACCAGACCCGGCTGCAATCGAGGCTTCTCGTTATTATGACGGCGTAAACTTTGCAGCCAAAACCAAAGCAGATGCCTTTTTCACTGTCGGATTTATCGACATGAGCTGCCCACCAACGGGTGTCTACGCCGCCTACAATCAAATCACCGGAGAGAAAGAAATGATGGACCAGTATCGCCTGGGCCATCGCACCTCACCGGAGGCTGATGCCGGTGCGCGGAGTGCCGTTCTAGCCCATGTCGTCAAGCAAACCACACCATGATATCACCCCGTCCGAATTCTGAGTCTGTTGTCGCCGATTTGACCGCGAACGAATACGAGCGCGAACCGGTGCCGCCAAGCCGCCAAAAAGGCTGGAAAGGTTTCCTTGGCATGTATGCCGGGGAGCACGCGGCGGGCACCGAGTTTATGATCGGGCCGCTCTTCCTGGCTGCGGGGGTGAGTGCGTTTGACCTCATTTTTGGCCTGCTTCTGGGCAATGTGCTCGCGATGTTGAGTTGGGCATTTATCTGCGCTCCGCTGGCGGTGAAGTATCGGGTCACGCTCTATTACAAAATGGAGCAGATTTGCGGCATCCGCTTGGTCACGATTTACAATTTGGCCAACGGCATCCTGTTTTGTTTTCTCGCGGGCGCGATGATTTCTGTCTCGGCCACGGCTGTGGGTGTTCCGTTTCAGATGCAGATGCCGGGGCTCGGCGACTGGCTTCCAAATAGCGTCGGGTGGGTGGTCGCTGTCATCGCCGTGGGGGCGGTCATTTCTGTGGTGGCTGCGCTTGGCTACGATGCGGTAGCGCGGTTCAGCAATATCGCCTCGCCGTGGATGGTGCTTATTTTCCTCGCGTGCGGTCTGGTCACTCTGCCCAAGCTCGGGGTGGAATCGATTGGGGATTTTTGGACGATTGCGCAGACGCGGATTTGGGTCGGCGGTGAGCCGATGGTCGGGCAGATGAAGTTCACGTTCTGGCACGTCGTGTTTTTTGCCTGGTTTTGCAATGCCGCGATGCACTTCGGATTGGCCGATATGTCGGTGCTCCGGTACGCGAAGAAGTGGTATCATGGCTTTTCCTCGGGCACGGGGGTTTTTGTCGGCCACTACATGGCATGGATCGCGGCCTCGCTGCTCTATGCCTGGCAGTTGCTTCGCGATCCAGCCAACACGAGCGTCGCACCTGGACCGATGGCCTATGAAGCTGTTGGAGTCGCAGGATTGATTTGTGTTGTCGTCGCCGGATGGACCACGGCCAATCCCACGATCTACCGGGCAGGCCTCGCGTTTCAGGCGGTGTTGCCGAGATCATCGCGGTTTACGGTCACGGTGATCGCGGGGGTCATTGCCACGATTGGTGCCATCTTCCCGGCGTTGGTTATGCAATTGCTCGGATTTGTCGGGCTGTATGGATTGATTTTGATGCCGATGGGGGCGGTGATTTTTGCAAATGCATGGGTCTTCCCTCGCCTCGGGATCACTCCGGATGCGGCGGTTGCAAATGGCTGGAAATGGAACTGGGCCGCCGCCGGTGCTTGGGGGCTTTCGTTGGCCATCTGTGCTGTTTTGATGCTCGGCTTCGGGGTCGATGTGTTTTTCCTCGCGCTACCCGGATGGATTATCTGCGGCATCGCTTTCGTAATTTTCAGCAAACTACAAGAACGTCCAAAACCCCTATGAAAATTGCTCTCAATTTCCTTGCTGGCTTGGTGCTCACCGTAATTTTAGTCGTGCCGCTGCTGTTTGTTACGAACATGGTTTCGGAGACGACCTTGAAAACCACGCTGCTTGTCGGAACCATCCTTTGGTTTATCGCACTGCTGCCTCACATGCGTGCTCCACGACGTGGAGCCGGGCTTCTGATCGCCGCTGGACTTGCGTTGTCGGCGTCACCCGTGATCGCTCAAACGGTTCCGGTCGAATTGGGTGAAATAGGCTATGTCAACGCGACCAACGGAGACAGTATGTGGGATGCATTTTACTACGAGCGTCCAGATTTCGATGGCGAAGCGCGAAATCACTTCGAGAGGATCGTTGGCGAGGGGTTGGGGAATGCAGCGGGGGACAACCTCTCGGCTGTCTGGTCAGCTACTGTAGCTGCTCGCAACGATGGAATTTACCGCTTTCGTTTGAAGGGAAATGCTCCGGCATCGGTTGATTTCGACGGCGAACAAAAAATGACCCTCGCGGACGGAGGATCCGTTACCTTTAAGATGCCACTTCGCAGCACCGTGCCGATGGAGATCGCTGTCCGTGTGCCGAATATCAACGCCACGACACAGCTCGCGCTGGAGTGGGAGTTCGTTTCGGAGGACCCAGGGCTGGCGGAATCCGGGACGGCAGACGCGACGGTCCTCGGGCCTGTTGCAGGATCGCGGATCGGGACGGGTGGGAATTTGGAAAATGCGCGTTTTCGCGCGGACGTTCAAGACGACGGCACCTTCACCTTGGTGAACAAATCCTTGAGCAAGAAGGCTGAGTTCTCTCCAGAATTTATCGTCGTTGCGCGGCCGGCCGACGACGACCCAAAATATCTCGCTCGCGGGACTCGCTATGCGGATGACGGACCGGTAGGTGCAACTAACTATTTCGTTTCGATCTGGGACAAGAACCCAGATTATTTCGATGCTGCGCGACCGCGCTGGCAATTGCGCGCCACTGAGATGACGATCGAGGGAAACCAGGTCAGTTGGACATTCCAGACTACCGATGCGTTTGAACTGAGCGCAGAGCTTGAGCTGCCCGCCGACGGAAGCGAGCCGATCTTTCGGTATTCGCTCACCCCACGTAAAGATGCGTTCTTTTCGGTGGGATTTGCTGGCGCTCCAAAAATCCTCATGAATGAAGCCGACTGGATCTGGCAGCCGCTCGTGTGGACGGATCAACGCTTCCCGAATCGGAGCTACCTCACTCCTGAGTATCAATGCACCATCCCATTTGTGATGGCGGGTATTGATGGGGTGACGGTTGGAGTCGGTGCGGATTCGTCGGAAATGCCGTTTCGCATGCCGTTGGGGGAGGACTCCGGATTCGGAGTGGTGGTGCGAAATCCTGATGGCTTTGCGCAGCCGCAAGTTTTTGCTCCGATCCTTGGAGGCGCCGAATCGAAGCGGGCCCCCGGAGAGAAGTTTGACTTCGTGCTGCGTCTCTTCGTCGGCGGAGAGGGGTGGTATGCAAGCTACCGGGACCTTGCTCGTGATCTCTATGGATTTGGCGACCAGCGCGAAAATGCACTCGGGTCACTGAATGAGACGATCGAGAACATGACCGAATTTTTCCTCCACGACGATTTTTCGTACTGGAACAAACAGCATAAGTCGTGGGGTTATCAGAACGATATGGGGCCGGAAGGGATTCGCCAGCAGTCTGCGGCGTATCCATTTTCCCTGGCGCTTGTGCTGGACAGCCCGGAAATTCTCCACGAGCGAGCGATTCCCACTTTGGAGTATATGCTTACTCGAAATCGCTCCGGCGCGAGATCGTCTGATGCCGATCTGCTGGGTGGCCCGAACCGATATCCGCTCGATTACATCGCGACCCATCGACTGCTAGGCGAACGCAATGCGGCACTGCGCAAAGTGGCTGAGGAAACCAGTCCGGTCGTTTATCAAGGGGAGCCCCGAGCTGTTATAAACAGCCGCGGCCAGATCACGGAAGACCGATTGACGATGCTCCACGCGCTGGGAGTCTATCGGTTAACCAAAGATCAGCGATGGCTGGAAATGTCCAAAGAGGCCGCGGATCGCTACATCGAAGCCCACATCAAGAACCCGTCCACCAACTTCGGCGATACCCAGAGTTCGTTCTGGCCGGAACTCGCGCCAGCATACGACGGCTTCTTTGAGCTCTATGAGGAAACCGGGGACAAGCGTTACCTCGACGCAGCGCACGAAGGTCTCGGTAAATTTTCTGCCTACGTATATTTAACTCCAGAGATTCCGGATGCACCGTTCCTTGCGAACCCGGGCGGCGAACATCTAGGTGTGAAGATCGCGGAGGAATCTGTGCCAGCGTGGCGCGTGTCTCCGAATGGACTGACGGCGGAGGGTGCTGCCACAGCGCACAGCCACCGAGGGATTTTCATGGCTCCGTACGCAGGTTACATGTTGCGCGTTGCTGGAAAAACAGATGACAACTTTCTCCGGGAAATCGCACGCAGTTCCACGGTCGGACGCTACATGAACTACCCGACCTATGCATACCGTTATGGCTTGACCACAATTTTCGAAAAACCTGATTACCCGCTAAGATCGTTCGAGGATATAAAAAAGATCACCAGCGCGCACTACAATCACCCGCTGCCAATGACTGCATTCCTCGTTGACTACATAGTTAGTGATGTCGCTGACCGCTCCGACGGAAAGATTGAGTCTCCCTCGGAATACACCAACACCGGGGCTTACTTCAGAACCAAGGTCTATGGAGCGGCGGCGGGTCGTTTTTTTGAGGATGCGAACGTATTTCTTTGGATGCCCGCAAAGTTGATTGAGACGGGATCGATCCAGCTCAATTACCTCTCTGCGCGCGGAAATAATACCCTCTACGTGGCGCTGTCGAATCAGTCGTGTGAGCCGGTAGAGACATGGATTCAAGTCAATCCGAAACTGGCAGAATTGCCAGGAACCCGCTCCGCGCGTGCGTGGGTGGGTGATTCTGCCAGTGATCCGATTTCAGTGATCGCTGGCAAGGCTCAAGTATCGGTGCCAGCCAAAGGGCTGCTTTCAATTGCGATTCCTGATGTTGCTATTCAAACGCGCGTTCAGGAGGCCATGCTCGACTCAACCGCGCCGCAGTTGACCGGAGCGAAGTCGGAAACTTTCCGAACCAATCTGGGTGATTTGCGCGTGACGCCCATCACGTATGGGAAGGGATTGACTATGGTTCATGTCCTCGTTGTAGCGGATGTTAATGATATTGGACCGGTCACACTCCGCCATTCCACTGGCGGCACGGCCGTGACGCGCACAACCGCGGGGTATCCTTATGAGTTTACCATTCCGGTGCCGGATTCCTCCGAAGAGTTCGAGTTTTCCGTGGATACTACTCGTGCGGATGGGATGGAGCTTTCGTCTGGATCACGGAGCGTTCGTCTAAGGTGATAGTTCAGTGTTTTACAATCTCACCAGATGCATCGCACCCTCAATCTGTCTCGATTGGCCTTCACGGTCGCACTGCGTTCCATTTAAGTTTCTTTGCCCGCAGCGTTCAGTGGAAAAAACGGCGACCTTCTCGCTTACATCAAGAATGCCGCCAATCGGGAAAATCACGGTCTGTGAGGCGTTCGCGGGCGAGGCGGAGATGGACGGCGCGGACGGAGGACTTGGGTTTGAGAGCGGCCATTTGACCGGGCGTGCGCTGTCGCCGATAAAGGCCTCGATGCTGGCGCATTCAATGATAAGGCGCAGATAGAGGAGTTCCAAAAAAGCTCCGCCGTCGCGCCGCAGAGCTGAGCGAGCAGGCAAGTGCGAGCTGGGGAGGCGGATTGAGGGGATATGCGTTCCAACGAGGATCATAAGTTGCTTGTGATATTTGCGGCGCAAGATTGGAGCATTTTGAGCAGCAGATCGCTTTTGGCGGGCGAGTGTTTGAGGCGGAGGATGGAACTCGTGAGGGCGGCGATGACTTGGCCGGAAGGATCGTGGAGGGGGATACCGAGGTCAATGATGCCTTCGGCGTAGGAGCTGGGGGCTTGCTCGTAGCCGCGTTTGCGGATGGTGGCGAGGGTGGGCAGCTTGCCTTGGGGTGCGAGCGCACCGAAGGCGCTGAGGAGGCGACCGGAGACGGTCGTGGTGGCATCCAGGCGGGCACCGGGTTGGAGGCTGATGCGGACGAGTCCGCTGCCGGGGGCGTCGGCGAGGAGGAGGGCGGTGTCGCCGTCGGGCACGCAGAGGTGGACGGATTGGCCGGTTTCGCGAGCGTAGTCGAGCATGGGCGGGAGGGCAGCACGCTGGAGATGGAGGTGGGGTGGATGCGAGAGGGCAAGGCGATAGAGCAGGCCGGAGAGAACGTAGGCTCCAGCGGGGGAGCGGCGAAGGTAGCCGCGTGCCTGGAGGCAGGCCACGGGGCGCTGCACCTCGGAGACAGTCAGCGCCATGCCTTGGGCGATTTGGGTGAGGGTGAGCGGTTCGCTCTGCCCGGTGATCCACTCCAACAGATCGAGGCCGCGTTCGAGGGCGGGGATGGCGGCGGTATTTTTGCTCATGATATTTTTTATTGCCAAGGATACTGGATTTTTGCATTATGCCAAGCATGTCCTCTCAACTTTGTGCCACTGATGGCGAAAATCCGGTGAATTACAATGACGGTTATGCCGAGCGGTTGGAGGCATGTTATTCGGGTGCGGTTTACGACGTCCTGCGCGGGATGGGCCTGCCGGATCAGATTTTGCCGCGCGCTATTCGGCCCCTGGATCAATCCCGGCCGTTGGCGGGGCGGATCTATACGTTCAGTGGACGGGCGGATTTCACGGTGGATGGGCATACGACGTTGCTGGAATGGACGAGGATGCTCTCGCGGGCACCGAAGGATAGCGTGGTGATCTCCCAACCCAACGACGACTCGCTGGCCCACATGGGGGAACTCTCCGCCGAGACTTTTGTCTATAAGGGTGTGCGGGGTTATCTGTGCGACGGGGGCTGCCGAGACACGGTGCGGATCGAGGAAACGGGTCTGCGGGTCTGGTTTCGCTATCATACGCCGCGCGATGTGGTGGGGCGCTGGGTGCCGGACGGGTTTGGCGAGCCAATTGTGATCGGTGGCGTGAGTATCCGAACGGGCGACTATCTGATG
>Ga0105054_10001468_pt1 | contig 38726 bp, 40 predicted proteins | sample BON02_FD_78091 | JGI IMG/M metagenome (GOLD analysis project Ga0105054, IMG submission 78091) | Freshwater microbial communities from Lake Bonney liftoff mats and glacier meltwater in Antarctica - BON-02 (megahit assembly) | ecosystem: Environmental > Aquatic > Freshwater > Ice > Glacier...
CAGTTTCGCCGTGGACTGGGGAAATCTGCTGGTGGGAGTGCGTAAAAGCTCGGGAAATTCGGATTGCTTAAACTTTAAGCAGATGAATTTTTTTAAAACAGGGGGTTTTCGGCCAGGCACTAAATACTGAGAATCTCGCGATCGCGCAGCGTCGTGGCAAACGTGGCGCTATTCGACCCGAAAGCCCCATTCGACCCGAAAGCCCCATTCGATCCGGTGCCCGCTCAGGACGGATACAAGGGGCGGTTGAAGGCGATGAAGTCGCCGCGAATAGGGGCGGGCGGGTGACGCAACCCGGGCACCAGCGACTGCCGGTCGTGGCGATCGGGTCAGCCAAAGCTGAACTGACCCGGCGCCTGAATCGGGTCCACATCCACCTTGATCACGGCCTTGGGCAGGAACTTGCCCTCGAGCAGCAACTTCGACAGCGGGTTTTCGATGCGCTGCTGGATCGCCCGCTTGAGCGGACGCGCACCGTACAACGGGTCGAAGCCAACCTTGGCCAGCTCGGCCAGTGCGGCCGGTGAGATCTCCAGCGTCAGGTCCATGCGCGCCAGTCGTTGCTGCAGCACCGCAACCTGGATCGCTGCGATCGACTCGATGTGTTGCGCATCGAGTGCATGGAACACCACCGTCTCGTCGATCCGGTTCAGGAACTCGGGTCGGAAGTAATTCTTCAACTCCCCCATCACCGCGTCCTTGATCTCTTCACTGTCCTGCCCCACCATGCTCTGGATGATCTGCGAACCGATGTTGCTGGTCATCACGATCACGGTGTTCTTGAAGTCCACGGTGCGGCCCTGGCCATCGGTCAGGCGGCCGTCATCGAGCACCTGCAACAACACGTTGAACACGTCCGGATGCGCCTTCTCGATCTCGTCGAGCAGCAGCACCGCATACGGCTTGCGCCGCACCGCTTCGGTCAGGTAACCACCTTCGTCGTAACCCACATAACCCGGCGGCGCTCCGATCAGCCGGGCCACCGAGTGTTTCTCCATGAACTCGCTCATGTCGATGCGGATCAGGTGGTCTTTCGTGTCGAACAGGAAGTGGGCCAGCGCCTTGCACAACTCGGTCTTGCCGACACCGGTAGGGCCCAGGAACAGGAAGGAACCAGTCGGACGATTCGGGTCGCCTAGCCCGGCGCGCGAACGCCGGATGGCGTTGGCCACCGCAGTGATGGCCTCTTCCTGGCCGATAACACGCTGGTGGATCTTGTCCTCCATCTGCAGCAGCTTCTCGCGCTCGCCCTGCATCAGCTTGGACACCGGAATACCGGTGGCACGCGCCACCACCTCGGCAATTTCCTCGGCACCGACCTGGGTGCGCAGCAGGCGCGGCGCCGTGCCCTCGCCTTTGCTCGACTCCTTGTCTTGCGCTTCCTTGAGCTGGCGCTCGAGTTCGGGCAACTTGCCGTATTGCAGCTCGGCGACCTTGTTGTAGTCGCCCTTGCGCGTGAGCTCGTCGATCTGCTGGCGCAGCTTGTCGATGGCCTCGCGTACATGGGCACTGCCCTGCGCCTGGGCCTTCTCTGCCTTCCAGATCTCGTCCATGTCGGCGATCTCTTTTTGCAGCTTTTCGATCTCAACCTCAATCAGGTCGAAGCGCTTTTGCGACGCCTCGTCCTTCTCGCGCCGTACCGCCTCGCGTTCGATCTGCAGCTGGATCAGCCGCCGATCGAGTTTGTCCATGACTTCAGGCTTGGAGTCGATCTCGATCTTGATCTTGGCCGCGGCCTCGTCGATCAGGTCGATCGCCTTGTCGGGCAGGAATCGGTCGGTGATGTAACGGTGGCTGAGTTCGGCCGCGGCGACGATGGCCGGGTCCGTGATGTCCACGCCATGGTGGACTTCGTATTTCTCCTGCAAACCACGCAGGATGGCGATGGTCGCCTCCACACTGGGCTCGCCGACCAGGATCTTCTGGAAGCGGCGCTCGAGCGCGGCGTCCTTTTCGATGTACTTGCGGTATTCGTCCAGCGTAGTGGCGCCCACGCAATGCAATTCGCCGCGCGCCAGCGCCGGCTTGAGCATGTTGCCGGCGTCCATCGCGCCTTCGGCCTTGCCGGCACCGACCATGGTGTGTAATTCGTCGATGAACACGATGGTCTGGCCTTCGTCCTTGGCCAAGTCCTTGAGCACGTTCTTGAGCCGCTCCTCAAACTCGCCGCGGAACTTGGCGCCCGCCAGCAAGGCAGCCATGTCGAGCGACAACACGCGTTTACCCTTGAGCGACTCGGGCACCTCACCGGCCACAATACGCTGGGCCAACCCTTCGACGATGGCGGTCTTGCCCACACCGGGCTCACCGATCAGCACCGGATTGTTCTTGGTGCGGCGCTGCAGAACCTGAATGGCGCGGCGGATCTCGTCGTCGCGGCCGATCACCGGGTCGAGCTTGCCCATGCGGGCGCGCTCGGTCAGGTCGATGCAGTATTTTTTCAGTGATTCGCGCTGGTCTTCGGCATCCGCACTGTCGACGTTCTGGCCGCCGCGCACCGCATCGATCGCTGCTTCCAGTGCCTTGCGCGTCAGACCGTTCTCGCGCGCGATCTTGCCGATCTCAGCCTTGTTGTCGGTCAGGGCCAGCAGGAACAACTCGCCGGCCACGTACTGGTCGCCGCGCTTGATCGATTCCTTCTCGGCCGCCTGCAACAGGCTAACCATGTCGCGTCCGACCTGCACCTGCTCCTGGCCCTGCACCTGTGGCAGGCGTTTCATCGCAGCCTCCGCAGCGCTCAACAAGCCGGCCACATTGGCGCCTGCGCGCTGCAGCAGCGCCTTCGGCCCATCGTCCTGGCGCAGCATGGCCACCAGCACGTGGGATGGTTCGATATAGGCGTGGTCATTGCCCAGCGCAAGGCTTTGTGCCGCGCCCAGGGCTTCCTGGAATTTGGTTGTCAGTTTGTCGATACGCATGGAGAAATCCTTTGGAATGCCCCACAGCTTAGGCAGTTTCCGTCGTTTTCAAGTCTGAGGGCCGCACAAACACTGACCTGGATCAAGTGGCTGCACAGGGCCGGCGGAGCCGGATATGCGCCCTAGAATCATCCGATGCATGTACGCCAGTTGTCCATCAGCTACCTGCCGGAACAGGACCGCATCCTGGTGCGGGTCAACACCGCGGACAGCCACGAGTTGCAGTACTGGTTCACCCGTCGCTTGACACTTGGACTGACACCGCTGCTCGACCGCATCGTCACCGAGCATGCCGCCCTTGCCGGCGGACCGGCAACGACCCACCTGGCGGCAGCCGATATGACGGCCAAGAAGGCCATGGCGGATTTCGCGCGTGCAGAGACCATGCGCAGTGCAGATTTCTCGACGCCGTACAAAACGCCCGAGACCGGTCAGCCGCTGTTTGGCAGCCCCTTGTTGATCACCGACATATCCATCGCACCGTTGGCGGGTGCGCAGATGCGCATGAACTGCACCGAAAAACTTGGCAAAAGCGCTCAACCGGTGCGTCGCTTCGAGCTAACCCTGTCACAGCAGCTCTCCCATGCCTTCATGCATCTGCTCGAACGCGCAGTCGATGCATCGCAATGGCGCAAGGCCGGTGTGGCTGACTCGCTCGGCTCATCGGGTCTGCCACCGGCCTCGCCTGCCGCGAAGCCGGACTATCTCAACTGAGTTTCCGGTAGGACCTGGTCCGCATCTCAGGTCTTGCGCGCCCAGGCCGAATGGGCGTGGCGCGACAAGGCGTAACTGGCAAAGAACTTGCACCAGATGGTCGAGCCGGCGATGGCCGTCCAGGTTCCGTAGTCCAGATGACCCAGCGCCACCGCCACGATGACAACCACGACAACGACGCCCGCCACCAGATTGACGAGCATTTCGTAGGGCGCAAACTGCTCCGGGTGCGGCGGCGCCACGCCACGCTTGAGCGCAACTTCGGAAAAGTCCCGCTGCACCAGAATGCGCCAGACACGGCGCAACCAGAAGAATGCCATCGGGAACAGCGCGAGATAAAGAATCCAGGTCAGCGCGACACTTGTATCAAAAACCATCGAAGTCTCCTGCGTTCCTGCCGTTCCGCGGCACCAGCCGGTCGGGCGTCGGAAAAAGAAAGGCCCTGTCAGTGCGAACTACAGGGCCTGCACACCGAGCCGTGCCACGATTGTCGCAGCACGGCCGGTGAATCACGGTCTCACGACCGACGGCGTATCAATGCGCGCCGTCCACAGCCTTGGAACCACGCGGAATACGCACGGCTTCCACCATCGCCTGGATATGTGCCGGTGGCTCCTTGGTGAACTTGTCCACCAGCATTGCCACGGAGAAGTTCACCATCGCGCCGACTGCACCAAAGGCTTCCGGCGCGATGCCGAAGAAGCTGTTGGCGCCGCCGATCATGTCAAGGTACTCGGTACCCTTGACGAAGAACAGACCCTTGTGCGCGAACACATAGAACAAGGTGACGAACAGACCCGCCAACATGCCGGCCATGGCGCCCTCTTTGTTCATCTTCTTGCTGAAGATGCCCATCATGATGGCCGGGAACAGCGTGCTGGCGGCAATACCGAAGGCCAGCGCCACCGTACCGGCCGCGAAGCCCGGAGGATTCAAGCCCAGCCAGCCCGAGATCACGATCGCCACCGCCATGGAAATCTTGCCTGCCATCAGTTCGCCCTTCTCGCTGATGTTGGGCGCAAAGATGCCCTTGACCAGGTCGTGTGACACTGCCGATGAGATCGCCATCAGCAAGCCGGCAGCGGTCGACAGCGCAGCAGCCAGGCCACCCGCGGCAACCAGCGCGATTACCCAGTTGGGCAGCAGCGCGATCTCCGGATTGGCCAGCACGATGATGTCGGCGTTGACACTCAGCTCGTTACCTTTCCAGCCGGCGTCGCCCGCCTTCTTCTGGAAGTCGGCATTCTTGGACTTGTCGTTGTAGTACTGGATGCGGCCATCGCCGTTCTTGTCCTCGAACTTCAGCAGACCGGTCTTTTCCCAGCGCTTCATCCAGTCCGGACGCTCGTCATACTTGATGGCGACATCTTTGTCGAACACATTGACGTTCTGCATGATGACGCCCGGCGTGACGGTACGGATCAGGTTGGTCTTGGCCATTGCGGCCACGGCAGGAGCCGTGGTGTACAGAATGGCAATGAACACCAGCGCCCAGCCAGCGGAAGAACGTGCGTCCTTGACCGATGGCACGGTGAAGAATCGCATGATGACGTGCGGCAGGCCCGCAGTTCCGATCATCAGTGACAGCGTGTACATGAACATGTTCAGCGTGCTGCCGGGGAGTGACGTGGTGTACTTGCCGAAGCCCAGGTCGGTGACGACTTGGTCTAGCTTGGCCAGCAACGATATGTCCTGACCGATCAGGCTTGAACCCAGGCCGAGCTGTGGCAGGACATTGCCTGTGAGCTGCAACGAGATGAACACCGCCGGAATCGTATACGCCAGAATCAGCACGATGTACTGCGCCACCTGGGTATAGGTGATGCCCTTCATGCCGCCGAACACCGCGTACGCGAACACGATCGCCATGCCGACGTAGATGCCGACCTCGCTCGACACGCCCAGGAAGCGCGAGAACGCCACGCCGACACCGGTCATCTGCCCGATGATGTAGGTGATGGAGGCGGTCAGCAGACAGACCACAGCCACCGTGCTGGCCGACTTCGAATAGAAGCGGTCGCCGATGAACTGGGGCACCGTGAACTTGCCAAACTTGCGCAGGTACGGCGCCAGCAACATGGCCAGCAACACGTAGCCACCGGTCCAGCCCATCAGGAACAGGCCACCGCCATACCCCATGTTGGAGATCAGGCCGGCCATCGAGATGAACGATGCCGCCGACATCCAGTCCGCGGCGGTCGCCATGCCGTTCATGACCGGGTGGACACTGCCGCCGGCCGCATAGAACTCGCTGGTTGACCCGGCGCGAGCCCACATCGCGATGCCGATGTAGAGCGCGAAGCTCAGACCGACAAAAATATAAATGGTTGTTTGAAGTTCCATGGTTCAGTCCTCGTGTACGTCGAACCGACGATCGATTTCGTTCATCTTCTTGGCGTAATAAAAGATCAGCGCAATGAAAATGTAGATGGAACCCTGCTGGGCAAACCAGAACCCGAGTGGATAGCCACCGAGCATGATGTTGTTGAGCAGATCCGCAAACAGGATACCGGCCCCGAAGGACACGAGAAACCAGATGATGAGAATCTTGGTCAACAGACCGATCGTGGCTTTCCAGTAGGCGTGACTGCTGTCGTCGTCCTTCATGAAATCTCCTCGTTTTCAAACTTACAGGAACAGCGGCCAACAGCCACCGCACGGACACCCGCCATGGCTAGACCACGGCAATGTGCGGGCGATTCTGGAAGCGTTTTCTTACAGTGAACTGATTTCGGCGGCTTGACGGGCGGCAAACCCACATCTCAAGGGAAAACCCCTAGGGTGGCGGCCAGATTCGGGCAGATCGCCAGCCAGCAACCGCGAATGCGGTCAGCCGTTGCTGGCGGCGATGCCCCAGCGTTGCAACGCCGCATCGTCGGCCACGCGGGCATCGACCCAACGCGCGCCCTGGGGCGTCTGCTCCTTCTTCCAGAACGGCGCCTGAGTCTTCAAATAGTCCATGATGAACTCGCAGGCCTGAAAGCTCTGGCCACGATGGCTGGAGCTCACAGCAACCAGCACGATCTGGTCCAGCGGCTGCAACACGCCGACACGGTGCACGACACGGCAAGCTTGGATGTCAAAACGACTATGCGCCGCGTCCAGTATTGCCTCGATCGCCTTCTCGGTCATGCCGGGATAATGCTCGAGTTCGAGCGTCGCCACCGCGCAGCCGTCATTGCGGTCGCGTACCGTGCCGATAAAACTGCAGACCGCGCCCACGCGTGTGTCGCCGGCCCGCAGGCGCGCCACTTCGTCGGTCAGATTGAAGTCCTCGGTCTGTATCGCCACGCGCTGCTTGTCCATGGTGCAATTGTGGCACTTGCGGCAGGCAACGCGGCGGCTACCACCGACATATGTCTTCAACCACCACCACGCCTTGCCACGCCGCTTGCGCAGCACCTGAACGGCAACGCTGGTGGCAGGCGACAAATCCAGGAAAACCAAGCCCACCTGAGCACAATTGTGGCTCCGTTCTCGGATATCAACCGCCAGTTACCGGTGGAAAGAAGGCGATTTCGGTGCCGGGACGCAGTGCCTGCGTTTCGGTACACATGACCTGGTCCGCAGCCATACGGACCGCGCGGCCACGGGCCAGGCAATCGGCATACGGTGCGCCACGCGCGATCAGTTCATCGCGTAGGCCGCCCAGATCGGATGCGGCTGTCAGCCACTCTTCAGAGCCGTGGCCGACAGCCTCGCGGATGGAGGCAAAAAAACGCAGGGTGACGGTTGGCATGGTGGGTGAGGCGGCCATGGTTCAGTACAACAGATCGGACAAGGCGATGAAGCGCACGCTGTCGCCTTTGGCGATGGTCTGGCCCGGCGGATTGTCGACCAGCCCGTCTCCCCACACGGCCGACGTCAGCACGCCGGAACTCTGGTTGGCAAACAGGTCCAGTCCGCCCGCTCTGTTGCGGCGCACACGCAGAAACTCGCGTCGGCGATCGGCACGCGGCCAGTCGAAATCGGCGCGCGCCCCAACGACCACTGGCGCCACATCGGGCACACCGAGCATTCGCAGCAGGAACGGACGCACGAGCAAAGCAAAGGTGACGAAACTCGATACCGGATTGCCCGGCAAGCCGATGAAATGCACCTGGTTGACACGACCATAGGCAAACGGTTTGCCGGGCTTGACGGCGATCTGCCACAAGTCAAGTTCACCCAGCGACTCGACCGCGGGTCGAATATGGTCCTCTTCGCCGACCGAGACGCCGCCGCTGGTCAGGATCAGGTCGTGGGCCTGTGCCGCGTCCTGCAGAGCCTTCACCGTGGCCGCGCGCTGGTCGGGCACGATGCCCAGATCGCTGACGTCGCAACCCAGGCGCAGCAGCATCGCGCGCAAAAAGAAGCGATTCGAGTTGTAAATGGCCCCTGCGCGCATGTCGGCCGGCGCCACGTCGCCAGGCATGACCAGTTCGTCGCCGGTGGAAAACAAGGCGACCCGGGGCTTGCGCACCACCTGCAAGCTGTCCATGCCCACACTCGCAGCCATGCCCAGACCCGCCGCAGACAAGCGGGCTCCGAGCGCCAGCACCTCGGCGCCACGGCGCACATCTTCACCCGAGCGACGAATCCACTGGCCCGGACTGACCCGGGCATTGATGCGCAGTTGCGGCAATGCCTGTGCATCGGGTGCCGGCAACAACTCGCAGTCCTCCTGCATCACCACGGCGTCGGCACCGGTCGGGATCGGGGCACCGGTGAAGATCCGGGCCGCCTGCCCCGCCTGCAAGGCCTGTCCGGACGAACCGGCCGGGATGCGCTGCGATACCGCGAGCAAGACGCCGGGCTGCTGCAGGTCGGCACACGACACCGCATAGCCGTCCATGGCACTGTTGTCCTGCGGAGGAACCTGCAACTGCGACACGACGGCCTGCGCCAGCACCCGGCCATCCGCATCGAAGGTCGAAACCGCCTCGGTGTCGCGCAGGGGCGTCGCATGTGCCAGCAATCGCGCCAGTGCGTCATCGAGTGCCAACAGGGGGGGGCGCATGGGATTCATCTCAAAGGCTTTCTCAGGGGGGTTGGCAACGACGGGGGAGCACTGACCGCAGACCGGTACGCCCTGCCCGCCTGGCCTGTCACGCGGGCACCGGCTCGCAATGGCTGACGATGAAGGCCTTGATGGCCTGCAGGTCGGCCGCCATCTCGGTGACGCGCCGCGGCTTTTGCTCGATGCCCTCGAAGCCCGGCGGACGCACCGGCTCGCGACCCAGCGCCTCGACAATGGTGGCGGAAAACTTGATCGGAAGCGCGGTCTCGAGCACGATCATCGGATGCTTGGCGTGCAGGTGGGCACGCGCAACCTGGATGCCATCGGCCGTGTGGGTGTCCACCATGTCGCCGCATCGCTCCCAGGTGGCCCGGATGGTGGCGAGTCGGTCGGCGTGGGTGCTGCGTCCGCTGGCAAAACCGAAGCGGGTCGCCGCGTCCTTGAATGCCGCATCCGCACCGAGGTCGAAGCATCCCTGACCTGTCAGCTGCGCACCAAACAGATCGTTCAACCGCTTGGCATCGCGCCCGACCAGGTCGAACACGAAACGCTCGAAGTTCGACGCTTTGGAAATATCCATCGATGGGCTGGAGGTTTCATGCGTGTCGGCACCGCCCCGAACCCGGTAACGGCCGGTACGGAAGAACTCATCGAGCACGTCGTTTTCGTTCGTGGCCACCACCAGCATGTCAATCGGCAAACCCATCATGCGTGCCACATGACCGGCGCAGGCATTGCCAAAATTGCCCGAAGGCACACTGAAGCGCACCTTGTCGGTATTGGCCTTGGTTGCCTGGAAATAACCGGCGAAGTAATACACGACCTGTGCCACCAGGCGGGCCCAGTTGATCGAATTGACCGTGCCGATGCGGTACTGGCGCTTGAATGCCAGATCGTTGGAAACCGCTTTGACCATGTCCTGGCAATCGTCGAACACCCCTTCGACGGCGATGTTGTGGATGTTTTCGTCCATCAGGCTGAACATCTGGGCCTGCTGAAACGGGCTCATGCGCCCGCGCGGGCTGGTCATGAAAACCGAGACGCCGTGTTTGCCGCGCATCGCGTATTCGGCTGCACTGCCGGTGTCGCCACTGGTGGCGCCCAGGATGTTCAAGGTCTCGCCGCGGCGCGCCAGTTCGTATTCGAACAGGTTGCCCAGCAACTGCATCGCCATGTCCTTGAAGGCCAGCGTCGGACCGTTGGACAAGGCCTGCAGATACAGGGGCGCGCTCTGGCTCTGCACGGCCTCTTTGTCGACCAGTGGTCGCAGCGGCACGATGGCCTCGGTGCCAAACACCTCGCGGGTATAGGTGCGCCGGCAGATGTCGCGCAGATCATCGGCTGGTATGTCGTCGACGTAAAGCGATAGGATCTCGAACGCGAGTTCGGCGTAAGGCAGGCCGCGCCAGCGGGTCAGCGTCGCATCGTCGACCATCGGATAGGCCTGTGGCAGGTACAGGCCACCATCGGGCGCCAGTCCCTCGAGCAGGATGTCGCAGAAGTGCTGGCCGGAGTCGTGACCCCGCGTGGAGATATAGCGCATCAGGCCAACTCCTCCTTGCGGATGCGCACGATGGGCTGCAACACACTGGGCAGCGCCTGCATCAGTGCGAGCGCGCTGTTCATCGTGCCTTCGCGCGTGTCGTGGGTCAGGATGATCAGGTCGGTCTGCGCCTCCTGCGAGGTTGCGGGCTCGGCCTGGACTTCGTCGGCTTCGCGCTGAAGCATGGCATCGATGCTGATGCCAGCGTCGGCCAGGATGCCGGTCACACGCGACAACACGCCGGCCTGGTCGGCCACGCGCAGGCGCAGGTAATAAGCTGTCACGACCTCGTCCATCGCCAACACCGGCAAGTCGCTCATGGCATCCGGATGGAAGGCCAGGTGCGGCACCCGCTGGGCCGCGTCCGCCGTATGCAGCCGCGTCACGTCGACCAAGTCGGCAATCACGGCGCTGGCGGTCGGCTCGCTGCCGGCACCCTTGCCGTAATACAAAGTGGTGCCGACCGCGTCGCCCTGCACCACCACCGCGTTCATGGCACCCTCGACGTTGGCGATCAGCCGCTTGGCCGGCACCAGGCTGGGATGCACCCGCAACTCGATACCGCGCAAGGCCCCGGTCGCCGGATCCAGGCTGCGCTTGGTGATGCCCAACAGCTTGATGCGATAACCCAGTTGCTCGGCATAGCGGATGTCCTGGCCGGCCAGCGCGGTGATACCCTCAATATAGGCCTTGTCGAACTGCACCGGAATGCCAAACGCGATCGCGGACATCAGCGTGATCTTGTGCGCCGCATCGACACCTTCGATGTCAAACGTGGGATCGGCCTCGGCATAACCAAGCCGCTGGGCCTCCTTGAGCACGACGTCGAAGTCCAGGCCCTTGTTGCGCATCTCGCTCAGAATGAAGTTCGTCGTGCCGTTGATGATGCCGGCGACCCACTGGATGCTGTTGGCGGTCAGGCCTTCGCGCAGCGCCTTGATGATGGGAATGCCACCGGCCACAGCTGCCTCGAAAGCGACCATCACGCCCTTGGCGTGTGCCGCCGCGAAGATCTCGGTTCCATGCACGGCCAGCAAGGCCTTGTTCGCCGTGACCACATGTTTGCCGGCCGCGATCGCTTCCATCACCAGCTGGCGCGCGATGCCATAGCCGCCGATGAGTTCGACCACGATGTCGATGTCCGGATTGGCAATCACGGCCCGTGCATCGTTGACCACCTTGACGTCATCACCCACCAGCGCCTGCGCACGCGCGACATCAAGATCGGCGACCATGGTGATGGCGATACCCCGACCAGCACGGCGGCAGATCTCCGCCTGGTTGCGCTTGAGGACGCTGAACGTGCCACTGCCTACGGTACCTATGCCCAGCAGGCCTACTTGGATCGGGTTCATTCGGAAAGTCTTTGTTGGTTGAAAAATTGAATACGGATACGGTGCAAACAGGTGGTTTCAGGCGCGGCTGCGTGAAGCCACCAGCTTCACGGCGGCCTGTGCGCGCTCGTCTTCGTGCCGCTTGCTGTAGTGTTCGAGGAATCGGGCGATGCGACCGATGGCTTCGCGCAGGTCGTCTTCATGCGGCAGGAAAACAATGCGGAAATGGTCCGACCCAGCCCAGTTGAAGCCAGTGCCCTGCACCAGCATCACCTTGGTCTCCTGCAGCAGCTCGAGAATGAAAGCCTGATCGTCCTTGATCGGATAAATCTCCGGGTCGAGTCGGGGGAACATGTACAGCGCCGCCGCCGGCTTGACACAACTGACGCCGGGAATGGCGGTGATCAGTTCGTAGGCCAGGTCCCGCTGGCGGCGCAGGCGTCCGCCCTCGCCGATCAGGTCATTAATGCTCTGGTAGCCACCCAGCGCGGTCTGGATCGCCCACTGACCCGGCACGTTGGGACACAGCCGCAGGTTGGACATCATGTTCAGACCGTCAATGTAGTCCTTGGCGACGACCTTGTCACCCGAGACCACCATCCAGCCGGCGCGGTAACCACAGGAGCGGTAGCTCTTGCTCAGGCTGTTGAATGTCAGTGTCAGCACGTCGTCGCTGAGCGAGCCTATCGCGGTATGGCGGGCATCGTCGTACAGGATCTTGTCGTAGACCTCGTCGGCAAAAATCACCAGCCCGAACTCACGCGCAATGGCGATGATGCCTTGGAGCAACGCGTCCGAATACAGCGCACCGGTCGGGTTGTTGGGGTTGATGACGACGATGCCCTTGGTGCGTGCCGTGACCTTGGCGCGGATGTCCGCCAGGTCCGGCATCCAACCGGCGCTTTCGTCGCAGTGGTAATGCACCGGCACGCCGCCAGACAGGCTGACGGCGGCCGTCCACAGCGGATAGTCCGGCGCGGGAATCAGCATCTCGTCGCCGTCATTGAGCATGGCATTGCTGGCCATGACAATCAGCTCCGAGGCGCCATTGCCAAGGTAGATGTCGTCCAGCGTGACGCCGTCGATGCCCTGCTGCTGTGTGTAGTGCATCACCGCCTTGCGCGCCGCAAAGATGCCCTTGCTGTCCGAATAACCGGCCGAGTTCGGCAGGTTGCGGATCATGTCCTGCTGGATCTCCTCCGGCGAGTCGAAACCGAACAACGCCAGATTGCCGATGTTGAGTTTGATGATCTTGTGGCCCTCGTCCTCCATGCGCTGCGCGCAGTCCAGGATGGGCCCCCGGATGTCATAACAAACATTGTCGAGCTTGGTGGATTTGCGGATCGTCTTCATGGTGGCTCCCGGCCATAGCCGCTGCAGCGGGAAACGTATAATTTGACCACAATTGCGCGAGCCCCTGAAGATGAAACTCCATCCCGACCAATCGAATGTCCAGACCATCACCAGTTATGGCGCGGGATGGATCGCCGTGGATGGCGAACGCATCGAGCGCAGTGTGATCATCGGCTCTGGCGGCCAGCGCATTGATTGGAATTGCAGGCAGTTCTCAGACCTTGACGCGTCCCATTTCGCTAGCCTGGCCGAGTTCGACACAGAGTTGGTAATCTTCGGCAGCGGCAGCAAAATCCGATTTCCCGAACCGGCCTGGCTGCAGCCGCTCATGCAGCGCCGGCTCGGCATCGAAACCATGGATAGCCGGGCTGCCTGCCGCACCTACAACATCCTCGCCGGCGAGGGCCGCAAGGTCGTGGTTGCCTTATTGATCGAAGATGCGCCGGCCTGAGACCGATCGGCCGGTATTTTGCGGTTAAAATACAAGGCTTCGGTCCGGCCCTACAACACATTGCTTGCAGCGGTTGCCGGGTCTGGCTCCTGACACATCCAGCACGCGAGACTCAAGCACCTTATGGCGATCGTTGTCAACAAACCCCTCCCGGAATTCGAAGCCGTCGCAACCAACGGCGTCAAGGTGACCAACACCAGCCACACAGGCGCGGCGTTGGTACTTTTCTTTTATCCCAAAGACAACACGCCCGGGTGCACGACCGAGTCGATGCAGTTCCGTGACAAGTACAAGGACTTCGTGAAGGCCGGCGCCGCGGTTTTCGGCGTGTCGCGCGACAACATGAAATCGCATGACGACTTCAAGGCCAAGCTTGAACTGCCGTTCGAACTGGTTGCCGACACCGAAGAGAAGATGTGCCACATGTTCGGCGTGGTCAAAAACAAGATCATGTACGGCAAGAAGGTCAAGGGCATCGAGCGCAGCACCTTCCTGGTCGGGGCCGATGGCCTGCTGGTCGAAGAGTGGCGCGGACTCAAGGTTCCTGGCCATGTCGACGACGTGCTCAAGGCCGTGAAGGCACTCAAGAAAACTGCCTGAAAGCGCCCGGCGAACGCTCGCCGGGCTCATGCATAATGGCCGCATGCCGTTGAATGCAGACGCCGCTCTCCCCCAGCAAGCCGCCGTGGTCCAGGGCGGCTTTCTTGTTTCTGGGCAGCGTGAATTGCCGCGGCGTCCGCAGTTTTCCAACCTCTCCGTGAGTACCCAGGACCATGCCTCTTCCGCCCGCCCCCACCAAACGTGCAGCCCTGCTGACCAGTTCGGCGTTCGACGCACCTGCCAAGAGCAGTACCGCTACGAGTGCCCGGACCCGACGCAAGGCTTCCGAAGAACCGACCCGCAGCGAGCCTGCCGAGCGGCAGGTGCTGCAACAGATCGAGACCACCAAGCCGGCGCATCCGGACGTGGCCAGGGTCGCCAGTGCAACAACGACCCAACCCGCGCTGCGCGTCGTCGCCGACAATCGGGACGAGCCGCAAGCGCCGCCCGAGACGGCACAGACGACAGTCGACAAGACGACAACGTCCTCGCGTGGGCGCCGGCGCAAGGCGACCGGTACGCCCAAGTTGTTCGTGCTCGACACCAATGTCCTGCTGCACGACCCGATGTGCCTGTTCCGCTTCGAGGAACACGACATTTTCCTGCCGATGATCGTGCTGGAGGAACTCGACGGACACAAGAGGGGCATGACCGAAGTCGCCCGCAACGCGCGTCAGACCAGCCGCTGGCTCGACGCGCTGGCTGGCACGGCTGGGGTCGACATCGGCGACGGCCTGCGACTGGACAGCACCGGCCACCGGGATGCCGGCGGCAAGCTGTTCTTTCAGACCGAGGCACTGCACTACACCTTGCCGACCAGCCTGCCACAGGGCAAGGCGGACAACCAGATCCTGGGCGTCGTCGACGCACTCGGACGCCAATACAAGGAATCGAAAAAGGCCGGCGGCAGCAGTGCACGTGAGGTGGTGCTGGTATCCAAGGACATCAACATGCGCGTCAAGGCGCGTGCACTGGGCCTGGCCACCGACGACTACCAGAACGACAAGACCCTGGCCGACGGAGATCTGCTGTATGCAGGTTCGCTATCGTTGCCGACCGACTTCTGGTCCACCCATGGGCAGACCGTGGAGAGCTGGCAACAAGGGGTGCACACCTTCTACCGCATCTCCGGACCGGTCGTTCCCAGCCTGCTGATCAATCAGTTTGTGTTTTTCGAAGCGCCTGGAGAGCCCAGCCTGTACGCACGGGTGACCGAGATTCGCGGCAAGACAGCCGTGTTCAAAACACTCAAGGACTTCAACCACCTGAAAAACTCGGTGTGGGGTATCACAACACGCAATCGCGAGCAGAACTTTGCGATGAACCTTCTGATGGATCCGGAGGTGGACTTTGTCACGCTCACCGGTACCGCCGGCACCGGTAAGACCTTGATGGCCCTGGCTGCTGGTCTGACCCAGGTGCTCGACGACCGCCGCTACACCGAGATCATCATGACCCGCGCGACTGTCAGCGTGGGCGAGGACATCGGCTTCCTGCCCGGCACGGAAGAGGAAAAAATGGGGCCGTGGATGGGCGCGCTGGACGACAACCTGGAAGTTTTAGGCAAGACCGACACCGGTGCCGGCGAATGGGGCCGTGCCGCCACCAGTGAGCTGATCCGCAGCCGCATCAAGGTCAAGAGCATGAACTTCATGCGCGGTCGGACTTTTCTGAACAAGTACCTGATCATCGACGAGGCGCAGAACCTGACGCCCAAGCAGATGAAGACGCTGATCACGCGGGCCGGTCCCGGCACCAAGATCATTTGCATGGGCAACCTGGCACAGATCGATACGCCCTACCTCACCGAGGGCTCGTCCGGCCTCACCTATGCGGTCGACAAGTTCAAGGGTTGGCCGCACAGTGGACACATCACGCTGGCCCGTGGCGAGCGTTCACGGCTGGCGGATTTCGCCAGCGAGGTGTTGTAGCGGTCGCAGCCGACAGCCGACAAAGCGTTGGTGCCCGAGCAAAAATTGCTGCGCTTGTTTATTGATCCGGCACACAAGTTGGACAGCCGACTTCCCGACAAAGTGTTGGTGCCCGAGCAAAAATTGCTGCGCAATTTATTGATCCGGCACACAAGTTCTCAGTAATCCCCATTACCCCCACTGGCGAGGCTCTCGAATTTCGTGATATTGCGCAGGAACGCCAGCTTCACCATACCGGTTGGGCCGTTGCGCTGCTTGGCGATCAGGATCTCGGCGACGCCGGGCTCCTTGCAGGCGTCCTTGGTGTAGTACTCGTCGCGGTAGATGAACATGATGATGTCCGCGTCCTGCTCGATCGCACCCGATTCGCGCAGGTCGCTCATCATCGGGCGCTTGTCGGGCCGCTGCTCGACGCTTCGATTGAGTTGCGACAAGGCGATGACCGGGCACTTGAGTTCCTTGGCCAGCATCTTCAGCCCGCGCGAGATTTCGCCCAGTTCGGTTGCACGGTTTTCGTCCGAGCCCCCGGAGCCACTCATCAGCTGCAGGTAGTCGACAACGATCAGGCCCAGCTGACCGCACTGACGGGCCAGCCGGCGCGCGTTGGCGCGCAGCTCGCTGCTTTTGAGGCCGGCGGTTTCGTCGATATGCAATGAAATCGTGCGCAACTTCTCGATCGCCTCGGTCAGCCGCGGCCATTCCTCGTCCGTCAGCTTGCCGGTGCGAAGATGGCTCTGGTCGATACGGCCGATCGAGCCGACGATACGCACCGCAAGCTGCGCCGCACCCATCTCCATCGAGAACACCGCCACCGGCAGACCTTCGTTCAGCGCCACATGCTCGGCGATGTTGATGGCAAATGCGGTCTTGCCCATGGACGGGCGCGCCGCCAGCACGATCAGGTCGCCAGGCTGGAAACCGGCCGTCATGCGGTCCAGGTCGTAGAAACCGGTCGGTACCCCGGTTACATCGTTCGGGTTGTCGGCCATCTCCTGGACCCGGTCAAGCAGGTTCACCACCAGCGTATCCATGGCCTGGAAACCCTGTTTCATGCGCGAGCCCTGCTCGCCGATCTGGAAGATCTTGCGTTCGGCCTCGTCCACGATTTCGGCCACCGGACGACCCCGAGGGTTGAACGCGTTGGTGGCTATCTCGTCGCTGGCGCTGACCAGTTTGCGCAACACCGAACGTTCGCGCACGATCTCGGCATAGCGGCGGATATTGCCGGCGCTGGGCACGTACTGGGCCAGTGAGTTCAGGTAGGCCAGGCCGCCGATTTCATCGGCCTTGCCCTGACTCTGCAGGTTTTCGAACACCGTGATCACGTCGGCCGGCTTGCTCGCATTGATCAGCGCGCCGATCGCTCCATAGACCAGCTTGTGCTCGTAGCGGTAAAAATCCTCGTGGATCAGCAGGTCGCCGACACGGTCCCAGGCGTCGTTGTCCAGCAGCAGACCACCCAGCACGCTGGATTCGGCTTCGTTCGAATGGGGCGGTATGCGCAGGCGGGCAACTTCGCGGTCGTCGCTGAACGCGTCAGTGGAGGAAAAAACGGCGGACATGGTCATGGGAAACAGGCCTTTGATGCTACGCCGGACGCTACCGGGCGTCGAGTGAGAAGCTGGGGACAAACCCTGCCTAAGCTGTGCACAAGATGTGGAAATCGCGGGACAAATGCGTGCACAGAAAGACAAAAGCCACCATGGCCTTCACCCTGGTGGCTTTGCAGTCGGCCGGTCCGGCTTGACGCCGGGCAGGCCTTCTGGCGGATGCGGATCAGGCGGTTTCGCCGTATACCGAAACCGTGATGTCCACCGTGACATCGGTGTGCAATGCCACGCTGACGGTGGTGTCGCTGACAACCTTGATCGGGCCGGCAGGCATGCGCACCTGCGACTTGACGATCTTGTAGCCTTGCTTGACCAGCTCTTCAGCGATGTCCGCATTGGTGACCGAGCCGAACAGACGGCCGTCAACACCGGCCTTCTGGGTCAGCTTGCAGGTCGAACCACCGAGCTTTTCGCCGACGGCTTGCGCCTCGGCCAGCTTGGTGGCAGCGGCTTTTTCGAGTTCGGCGCGCTTGACTTCGAACTCCTGCTTGGCAGCAGCGGTCGCACGACGGGCACGGCCAAACGGAATCAGGAAGTTGCGGGCATAACCGTCTTTGACTTTGACGATGTCACCGAGATTGCCAAGGTTCACGACCTTGTCGAGCAGAATGATTTGCATGTTCGTGACCCCTTAGATGCGGTGCTGGTCGCTGTACGGCAACATGGCCAGAAAGCGCGCGCGCTTGATCGCCGTGTTGAGCTGACGCTGGAAAATCGCCCGGGTGCCGGTCAGGCGGGCGGGAATGATCTTGCCGTTCTCGGCAATGAAATCGCGCAAGGTATCGATGTCCTTGTAGTCGATCTCTTCGACACCGGTCACGGTGAAGCGGCAAAAGCGCTTGCGCTTGAACAGCAGGTTTTGGGCTGGGCGCTTTGGGCGCTTGTCTTTGTTGAAACGTTTAGGTCCTGGCATGATTTTTTCCTTCGGTTGGCAGGCTGCGGAGTTCAGACTGGCTGAGCCGGCATGTCCTGCTGAGACAACGGGGTTGGTTCTGGCAAAAATTCCTGTATATGGAAAACGACGTGTTTGCCGTTGCGGGGTGTGGCCAAAAAGCCTGTGAACCTCCAGACACTGCCTGCGGCTGTACTTGCCAGTCGCTCGGCATTTGTGCCCAGTGCCACCGCTTTCATCACTGCCTTGATCTGCCGGACCTGCCCTGCTTCCTGGACACTGGAGGCATGCTCCAGTTGCAGGTTCAGGGCCGGTAACCCTGCCGGTGTGTAACGCATTGCATCGCGTTCGACCACACTGGCAGTCAGGATCAGGCGGTTGGTAGCCTCATTCACCCCGCGCGGGTCAATCAGTTGCTGCGCTCGTTATTGCGCTCGTTATTGCGCTCGCTGTTGCGATCGTTGTTACGATCACTATTGCGGTCGTTGTTGCCGTGAAACTCGGCCTGCTGGGCCTTGCGGGCATCTTCGCGCTCGACAGTTTTCATCATCGACGAAGGTACGGTATCCGCATTCTTGCGCAGCACCGTCAGATGACGCAGCACGGCGTCATTGAACTTGAATGCATGCTCGAGTTCACCCATCACGGCCTGATCGGCCTCGATGTTGATACACAGGTAGTGAGCCTTGGCGAGTTTGTTGATCATGTAGACCAACTGGCGCCGACCCCAGTCTTCGACCCGATGGATCTTGCCGCCGCCGGCGGTGATCATGGTCTTGTAGCGCTCCAGCATGGCTGGAACTTGCTCGCTCTGATCCGGGTGGATCATGAGAATAATTTCGTAATGACGCATGCGTACTCCTTGTGGATGGCCCTGTCCCTCTTTCCCATTTGATCGGGCGAATCGGGGGCCGGAAAAAGCCACCCTCGGCGTCTGGACGAGGTGTGGCAAGGCGAAGCCCGTGATTATATGCCATGGTCCGTTTGAGCGCCGCGCCCTGTCAGCTGGCAACCAGCACCCTACTGCTGGACACACCAAAAAAAGGACCCGGCAGACGGATCTGCCGGGTCGCATGCTGGAACGTGCGGCGCTGCGCTGCGCCGCCTGGCCCAAGATCAGGTGGTCTTGAGGTTGGGGTAACGCACGTATTCGACCAGTTGCTGGATCTTGCGGCTAGGTGCCGGTGTGATCAAGCTGACGATCAGGATCACGGCAATGCCGACCGGCACGCCAAACAGACCGGCCGAGATCGGCTGGATGTCCCACCACAGTTGCACCGGTGAAGTGACGCCGAAAATGCCGCGCATCCATGGTTGGGTCGTCACCATGTAGTAGACGGTGGTGCCCAGACCCGCGATCATGCCCAAGGACGCGGCGATCCCTGTAGCGCGTTTCCAGAAGATGCCCAGCACCAGCGCCGGGAAGAACGCGGCCGCCGCGAACGAGAACGCCGCCGAAACCAGGAACAGGATGTCCGCCGGTTTTTGCGACGCCACGTAGGCTGCACACAGCGCCACCACCAGCAGCAGCATCTTGGACAAGGCGACCCGGCGTGCGGTCGATGCATTCGGGTCGATCATCTTGTAGTACAGGTCATGGCTCAGCGCATTGGCAATCGTCAGCAAAAGGCCGTCAGCGGTCGACAGCGCAGCTGCAAGGCCACCGGCGGCGACCAGGCCCGAGACGACATAGGGCAGACCGCCGATCTCCGGCGTTGCCAACACCACGATGTCGCCACCGATGGACATCTCGTTGAGCTGCAGGATGCCGTCCTTGTTGATGTCGATCACCGACAGCAGCGATGGATCGACCTTGCTCCACGACGCTACCCAGGCTGGCAACTGGTCGAAAGGCGTCCCCACCACCAGGGTGAATATCTCGTACTTGACCAGGACTGCCAGCGCGGGCGCCGTGAAATACAGCAAAAAGATGAAGAACAGCGACCAGCTGACCGATTCACGCGCCTCCTTGACGCTGGGCACGGTGTAGTAGCGCATCAGGATGTGCGGCAATGCAGCCGTGCCGACCATCAGGCAGAAGATCAACGCCAGGAAGTTGCGACGCGCAATGTCGTACACCTTCTGGGCTGCCTCGTTGCCTTCAGGGTCGCCCGCAAACGTCTGCGCGTGCGGCACCATGCCGTTGAGCGGCTTGGCCTTGGTATCGGCACCGGCTTTGGCCTTGGTCCAGGCGGCCTTGGCTGCAGCCGCGTCCGCCGGCAGGGTCGACAGCGCCTTTTCCGCAGCCGCGATGTCCGCTGCTGCGCCATTGGCGGCCTTCAGATCGGCAACCTTCTTCTCCGCCGCAGCCTTGTCAACCGCTAGAGCCGCCGCCGGATCCTTGAGCTTCTCGGCCAGTGCAACCGAGCGCTGCTTGAACACCTCGCGCACCTCGATCTCCTTCGGGTCCGCCGTCAGCTTTTTCTCCAGAGCCGTGACCTTTTCGAGCTGGTAGCCGTAGATGGCCTGAGGCACCGGAATGCTGGTCTGCTTCACCGACAACCACACCACGGGAAGCATGTAGGCCAAGATCAGGATGATGTATTGCGCCACCTGCGTCCACGTGACCGCACGCATGCCGCCGAGGAAGGAGCACACCAGGATACCGCCCAGGCCCAGGAAAATACCGAGCTCGAACGGGACTCCGGTGAGGCGCGAGGTGATCAGGCCCACGCCGTAGATCTGCGCCACCACATAGGTGAACGAGCACAGGATGGCCGCAAGGATGCCGAGAAAACGCGGCACGTTGCCGCCATAGCGCTCACCCAGGAAGTCCGGCACGGTGAACTGCCCGAACTTGCGCATGTAGGGCGCAAGGAAGAGTGCCACCAGGCAATAGCCGCCGGTCCAGCCCATAATGAAGGCCAGACCGCCATAGCCTGACAAATACAGCGTGCCCGCCATGCCGATGAAGGATGCCGCCGACATCCAGTCGGCGCCAGTCGCCATGCCGTTGTAGACCGCCGGAACGCGCCTGCCTGCCACGTAATATTCGGCCGCGTCATTGGTGCGGCTCATGATGCCGATGCCGGCATACAAGCCAATCGTTGCGAACAGGAAGGTAAAGCCTATCCATTGTCGTGACAGGCCCATCTGCTCCAGGATGGCCAGCGCGATCACGAACGAGAAAAATCCACCCGTGTACCAAGTGTAGACCTTGTTCAGATTCTGCTTGAAGGCGGCCTTGGATGCAGCGTTGCTGACGCCAGTCGCTTCGGTACCAAACATTCCAGCCATGATTATTCCTCGCTCTCTTGAACGCCGTGCTCGATGTCGAGCTTGGCCATGTAGCGGGCGTAGTACCAGATGATCAGGCAATACACCACCAGCGAACCCTGCGCCCCCATCCAGAAACTGAAGGGCCAGCCGAAGAACTTGAAGTTCAACTCGCGCGCAAAATATCCCACGACAAAGGTCACGACGAACCAGATCGCGAGCAGGATGCCCGTGATGCGAAGGTTCTTGCGCCAATAGTCGCGTTGTGTCTCGGTCAATTCCATGCCATCCACCTCCAACAACAATACCCTCGCGGGCGGTTTGCGATCGTCACCCGGTTGCCCGGACGGCCTGCACGCCTGATCGCATCATTCTGAATTGCCACCTTTTCGGACGGAAACAGCGATGACGGGCCAGTCGGCCCGTCATCGCACCGGCTGCGCGATATGCAGACCGGTTTCCCGTTCCAGCTGGGCAGCCACCTTTGGCTCGAACCCCTTGAGGTGGCGAATGATCTTCACCGCCTCATCGGGTTGTTGCCGATCAACATGCACCCGCGCCAGCTGGTACCAGCCAAACGGGCTCATGGGTTGCAGTTCGGTATTGCGCTTGAGTGCCGTCACGGCCTCGTCGAAGCGTCGGTTGCGGATCAGCAGCAGCGCCAGCCCGTACCAGGCGCGGTCCAGTTTGGGGCCGGCCGCGATGGCGCGTCGAAAGGCCGGCTCGGCATCCTCGTCGCGACCCATTTCATCGAGCAGGTAAGCCAGATTGAACCAGGCGGCGGCATTGTCCGGATGCGCTGCGGTCATGTCCTGCAGTGCCTGTACCGCGCCTTGCTTGTCACCGAGCTCGGCCAGCAGGTGGGGCCGGCTGGCCATCACGTAGCGGTGCCCGGGCGCCAGCACCAGCATCTCGTCAAAACGCGCCAGTGCCGCCCGCTTGCGGCCCAGCACCAGCAGCGTGATCGCCTGCAGCTTGAGAAAAAGGTAGTTCAACCACAGGCTCATTTGCAGTGCTCCACGCCCAATTGCAGGCAAATCTGGATCTTGACCACGGTGACCGCCAGCCAGACAAAGGCCAGCAGCAGCAAAGCCACCAGGGGCAGGTGGGGCTCGACGACGAATTTGGGCGACAGGAAACGGGCCACCACCACGAAGGGCCGGCCCACGATCTCCAGAATCTGGTAAAAAAGGTTCTGGTCGCGCTTGGCACCGGCAAGCAAGCCGAGCACCCATTGGCCAAGCAAAGCCATCAGCGCGATTTCAGCAACCAGTTTGACGGTAGTGACAAGCGCAAGCATGGGGCCCATTCAGAATGAATGGCACCATTGTTGCCTCAAGACTTACCATTTTCTTACAAAACCGTCAGAATCGGCGCGCCGCCAGGGTAGACCCCAATCGGGTTTTCCCGCGCACGGGCTGACACCGTCGACCGGCGCTGGCGATGCGATTAATCCGCCAGGCGGCGCCAGGTCTCAATCACGGTATCGGGATTGAGCGAGATCGAATCGATACCTTCATCGCGCAACCAGGTCGCGAAATCCGGATGGTCACTGGGGCCCTGGCCACAAATACCGACGTACTTGCCCTGCGCGCGGCAGGCCTGGATCGCCATGCGGATCAAGGCCTTGACCGCCGGATCGCGCTCGTCGAAGTCGGCTGCCAGCAGTTCGAGTCCCGAATCGCGGTCCAGGCCCAGTGTCAACTGGGTCAGATCGTTGGAGCCGATCGAGAATCCGTCGAAATACTGCAGGAACTCATGGGCCAGGATCGCGTTGCTCGGCACCTCGCACATCATGATGATCTTGAGACCGTCTGCACCATCGGCCTTCGCGCCGTCACCTCGGCCCAAGCCACGTGCCGCCATCAGTTCCGTCACTTTGCGCGCCTGCTCCAGCGTGCGCACAAATGGCACCATCAGTTGCACATTGGTCAGGCCCATGTCCTGACGCACGCGCAGCATGGCTTCGCACTCCATCGCAAAGGCTTCGCCGAATTCGGCACTGATGTAGCGTGCCGCGCCGCGAAAGCCCAGCATCGGGTTTTCTTCGTCCGGTTCGTACCGGCTGCCACCGATCAAGGTGCGGTATTCGTTGCTCTTGAAGTCGGACATGCGCACGATCACCGGTTTGGGCCAGAAGGCGGCGGCAATCGTCGCCACGCCTTCGGCGACCCGGTCGACATAAAACGCACGCGGCGAAGCATGGCCGCGCGCCACCGACTCCACCGCCTTTTTCAGGTCGGCATCGACATTCGGATAGTCCAGGATGGCCTTGGGATGGACACCGATGTTGTTGTTGATGATGAACTCCAGCCGCGCCAGACCGACACCGGAATTGGGCAACTGGCAGAAGTCGAAGGCCAGTTGCGGATTGCCAACGTTCATCATGATCTTGACCGGGATGTCCGGCATCGTGCCGCGCTCGACCTGCTGGATCTCGGTCTCGAGCAAGCCGTCATAAACGAACCCGGTATCGCCCTCGGCACAGCTGACCGTCACCAGCACGCCCTCCTTGAGCACGTCGGTGGCATCGCCGCAACCCACCACGGCCGGAATACCAAGTTCGCGCGCGATGATGGCGGCGTGGCAGGTGCGGCCACCGCGGTTGGTCACGATTGCGGAAGCGCGTTTCATCACCGGTTCCCAGTTCGGGTCGGTCATGTCGGTCACCAGCACATCGCCCGGCTGCACCTTGTCCATCTCCGACAGGTTGTGCACCAAGCGCACTGGCCCGGTGCCGATTTTCTGTCCGATCGCCCTGCCCTCGACCAGTACCGGGCCCTTGCCCTTGAGCTTGTAGCGGTACTCGGCTTTGCCGGCGCTCTGGCTTTTCACCGTCTCGGGGCGCGCCTGCAGGATGTAGAGCTTGCCGTCCTGGCCGTCCTTGCCCCACTCGATGTCCATCGCGCGGCCGTAGTGCTCCTCGATTACCAGCGCATAGCGCGCCAGTTCCTCGACATCGGCATCGGTCAGCGAATACCGGTTGCGCATTTCGATCGGCACGTCGGTGGTCTTGACCAGTAGGCCCTGCTCCTTCTTTTCGGCCTCGCTGGTGAACTGCATCTGGATCAGCTTGGAGCCCAGGCTGCGTCGCACGATGGCTTTTTTGCCCGCGCGCAGGATGGGCTTGTGCACATAGAACTCGTCCGGGTTAACGGCGCCCTGCACCACCGTCTCGCCCAGACCGTAGCTGGAAGTGATGAACACCAGATCCTGGAAACCCGATTCGGTGTCGATGGTGAACATGACACCGGCAGCGCCCAGGTCGGATCGCACCATGCGCTGGATGCCGGCGCTCAGCGCGACATGCTCATGGGCGAAACCCTTGTGCACCCGGTAGCTGATGGCACGGTCGTTGTACAACGAGGCAAACACCACCTTGATCTTGTGCAGCACATCCTCGATGCCCACGACATTGAGAAAGGTTTCCTGCTGTCCGGCAAACGAGGCATCGGGCAGATCTTCGGCCGTTGCCGATGAACGCACCGCGAACGACAGATGCGGCGCCGCTTCACTCAGGGTCGCGAACGCTTCGCGGATCGCCTGTTCGAGGTCCGCAGGGAAAGGTTGGGCTTCGACCAGCGCCCGGATCTTCGCGCCCGTGCTCGCCAGCGTGCGCACGTCGTCAACGTCCAGCGCGTCCAGCAATTCCTTGATACGGGTCTGCAGCCCGTCATGGGCCAGGAAATCGCGAAAGGCGTGCGCCGTGGTGGCGAAGCCGGTGGGCACATTCACGCCGCTGGGCAGGTGGGCAATCATCTCGCCGAGGCTGGCATTCTTGCCGCCGACCGACTCGACGTCACCCATTCTCAGGTTCTCAAACGGTACGACCAGGTCGGTCGGTCCAAATAGTGCAGACATGGGAAAACTCCGGAGGTTGTGAAAAGCGGTTCCGGCGCGATAGCGGCAGAAATGCCGGATGCAGCCTGGACCATGGCAGTGTCCCGGCACTGTGTCGGGCGTTCGGAACGGGGACGGGCCATAGGTGTCGTGTCAGTCGCGAGAGGGCGTTGCAAACATTGTAGAGTGCGACATTGGCCCGACAACGCCCCGCCCCTTCGTTCCCACCCAGCGCCAGGACTCCCGAATCATGCCCAATCGCACCGTTTTCTTCATCTCCGACGGCACCGGAATCACCGCCGAAACCTTTGGCAACGCCATCCTGGCCCAGTTCGAACTCAAGGCGCGGCATATCCGCCTGCCGTTCACCGACACCGCCGACAAGGCGCACCAGGTTGTGCGCCAGATCAACCACGCCGCGCAACAGGACGGCGCCAAGCCGATCGTTTTCACCACGCTGGTCAACATGGAGATTCTGGAGATCCTGCAGGCAGGCTGCCAGGGCATGCTGCTGGACATGTTCGGCACATTCGTGCATCCGCTGGAGACCGAACTGCAGCTCAAGTCCAGCCATCGGGTGGGCCGCTTCAGCGACGCGAGCAAGAGCAAGGAATACCAGGACCGGATCGAGGCGATCAACTTTTCGCTGGCGCATGACGATGGTCAGTCCAACCGCGATCTCGATCATTCGGATGTGATTCTGGTGGGCGTCAGCCGCAGCGGAAAAACCCCGACCTCGCTTTACCTGGCCATGCAGTACGGCCTGAAGGCGTCCAACTATCCGCTGATACCGGAGGACTTCGAGCGCCAGCAGTTGCCGCCGGCCCTGTTGCCCCATCGAGCCAAGCTGTTTGGCTTAACAATCGCGCCGGAACGGCTCAGCGAGATCCGCCATGAGCGGCGCCCGAACTCGCGTTATGCATCGATCGAGAACTGCCGCATGGAAGTGGCCGAAGGCGAGGCCATGATGCGTCGCAGCGGCATCCGCTGGTTGTCAACCACCACCAAGTCGATCGAGGAAATCGCCACCACCATCTTGCAGGATATCCGTCCCGAACGCCTGAGTTATTGACGCGCTTTCGGCACTGGCGCCGGCAGTTCGGCCCTAAAGGCCCAGTGCCGCGATGCCAGCCTTGGCGACCTGTGCGTCCTCTGACGACTTCACGCCACTGACGCCGATCGCGCCAATGCACTGGCCGTCGACCATGATCGGCACGCCGCCTTCGAGCAAGCCGTGCAACATCGGCGCGCTGAGAAACGACGTGCGTCCCCCGTTGACCATATCTTCATAGACCTTGCTCTCACGCCGACCAAGCGCCGCCGTGTGGGCCTTGCTGGTAGATATGTAACTGGCCGTTGCTGCTGTGCCGTCCAGGCGCTGCAGATGCAGCAGGTGGCCGCCATCGTCAACGATCGCAATACAGACAGCCCACTGGTTGCGCACGGCCTCGTCCAGGGCGGCAGCGGCCATGCGCTGGATATCGGAAAATTCGAGAGTGGCTTTGGTTTTCATCGTGACGTTCGTTCGGTTGGTCGGGGTCAACATGCCCCGGGCCCTGGAGCATAACGCCAGAAAATGCAGCCACCGGGCGCGGCATCGCGCCGGTCGATAACCGCTTGTCGACTGGGCAAATGGCGTAAATCAGGGCTGCAGACTTGAACTATCCTAGAATGAACGCATCTACCTTCGAGTGGAAACAACAGGAGCCAATCACATGAATGACCGCGTACAAACCTTCGGCCAAAGCGCTGGCTATGGCCAGGGCATCTCCGCACAACAACGCAACAAAGTTCTGCGCAACACCTATTGGCTGTTGGCACTGAGCATGTTGCCGACGGTGTTTGGCGCCTGGATCGGCGTGACCACCGGCATCACCGCGTCGCTCGGCGGCGGCATGGGCCTGATGGTGTTCCTGGGTGGCGCTTTCGGCTTCATGTTCGCGATCGAGAAGACCAAGAACTCGGCCGCCGGCGTTCCGGTGCTGCTGGCATTCACCTTCTTCATGGGCCTGATGCTGTCGCGCATCATCGCGATGGTGCTGGGCTTCAAGAACGGCGCCGACCTGATCATGATGGCTTTTGGCGGCACTGCCGGTGTCTTCTTCGTCATGGCCAGCCTGGCTACCGTGATCAAACGTGACCTCACCAGCATGGGCAAATGGCTGATGGTCGGTGCGGTGGTCTTGATGGTGGCAGCCATCATCAACGTCTTCGTGGCGTCGTCTGCCGGCATGATGGCGATCTCGGTACTGGCCATCGGCATCTTCAGTGCCTTCATCCTGTACGACCTCAAGCGCATTATCGACGGCGGCGAAACCAACTACATCAGCGCCACGCTGGGCCTGTACTTGAGCATCTACAACGTGTTCCAGAGCCTGCTGCTGCTGCTGGGCATCGGCGGCGGCAGCAACAACGACTGACGCTTGCGCTGCGTACGCCAAGGCCCCTTTGAGGGGCCTTTTTTCTGGCCGCACCATGGATGGCACACTTCAGAAACCCTGAAGAACTGCCGATAATCTCGATAAGCCCGCCTATTGACCCCATGTATCTCCGTCTTTTGCCCATCCTCGCAATCACCCTGCTCACTGCCGGTTGTGACATCGCGGACCTGCTGGCGGATCCCCGGGTTAGTCAGCGCGAGGCCGATGGGCGCGCGACTGGCGCCGCCTGCCGGCATGCGATGCGCGGCATCGAGGACTGCTACAAGCTCAATGAACGGGCGCCCAAGACGGCCGTTTACGAGGGCTGGAAAGAGATGGATGGCTACATGCGTGAAAACAAGATGGAGGGCGTGGCGTCCAAGATCCCGAGCACGCCCAACTCCAGCGAAGTGACGTTAAGCGACGACGCGGCGGCAGGCAAGAAGACCGGCAACTGAGTCGCCAGGGCTTGCTGCGGCGCAGGCCAGAGTCAGCCGGTCTGGGCCTTATCAGGCTGAGCGCTGCGCTCGAACACCGCAATGCTCTCCACGTGGGCGGTATGGGCAAACATGTTGACCACGCCCGCCCCGACACAACGGTAGCCGGCCTGCTGCACCAGCACGGCCGCATCGCGGGCCAGCGTGGCCGGGTTACAGCTGACATAAACGATTCGCTGCGGCATGGACCAGTCTCCGGGCGCCGGCAAGGTAGACACGTCGATCTCCGGAGCCAGTTCGCTGCCGGCGGCATGCTGCAATGCGCTATGGGCCAGCGCCAGTGCCTGCACCAGCGCATACGCGCCCTCGCGTGGTGGATCCATCAACCACTTCTGCGCCACACCATCGGCCATCAACATCTGGGCTGTCATCTCGAACAGATTGCGCGTGACAAAGCTCACCGGCGCCAAGGCTTGGCCCGGCGCACGCACCGCGGCATTGCTGCGCGCATTGTCCTGCGCGCGCTCCACCAGTGCCTGGCTGCCCTCGACGCCCAGCACCTGCGCTGCCATCGTGGCCAGTGGCAGCGTGAAGTTGCCCAGCCCGCAAAACCAGTCGATCACCCGCTCGTGGCGCTGCACCTGCAGCAGCCGCAAGGCGCGACCTACCAGGACCTGGTTGATATGCGGGTTGACCTGGGTGAAGTCGGTCGGCCAGAACGGCATGCGGATGCCGAATTCCGGCAACTGATATGCCAGCTGCGGCCCGTCCGCGTCCAGCGGCGCGACTGTGTCCGGCCCGCCCGGCTGCAGCCACCACTGGATCACCTGTGTCTGTCCGTCAACCGTGCGGCTATGTGCTGACGCAAACGCGCGCAACATGGCACGGTCAGAGAGCGACAGATCCACCAGGTGGCGTAGCACCAGCGCTACGACCTGCGTCGCTCCGTCATCGCCCACTGCCAATTCGATCTGGGCGCATTCCTCGCGCGCCTGCATGCCTTCGATCAGCCCGCGCAAGGGCATCAGCAAGTCGCTGACAAATGGCGGCAACACCCGACATTGCTGCATGTCGGCGACATAGCCGCTCTTGCGCTCATGAAAACCGATCAGTACCGCCCCTTTTTTGCGCACGTACCGCACCGACAAGCGGCCCCGATAACGGTAGCCCCAGGTCGGCCCATGGATGGGGCGCAAGACGACTTCCGGCCGCACCTTGCCCAGATGCCAAAGGTTGTCCTCCAGCACGCGCTGCTTGACCGCCACCTGGGCATCGGCGTGCATGTGCTGCATCTTGCAGCCGCCACAGGCACCTTTGTGCAGGCCGAAGTGCGGACAACCGGGTGTGACCCGTTGCGACGACTGCTGGTGGATGGCCGTGACCACCGCCTTATCGAAACTCGACTTCTTGCGAAAGGTGTTGACGCTGACCGTCTCGAACGGCAGCGCGCCCTCAACGAACACCACCTTGCCGTCCGGCCGGTGCGCAATACCCTGCGCCTCGATGTCCAACGATTCGATGGTCAATACGTCATCGGCGTAGCCCACCGCCGTGCCTGCAATTTCAGTCATTACTGTCCCGTCTCAAGCCCAGGCCTGAAGATATTCCTGCCAGTGTGGTTCGGTCTCGGCCAGGCCGCCCAGCGTCTCGCGGACCAGGGCGATCTCCTGCGCATACTCCTTGTCGAGTAGACCACCACGCATCTTCTGGAACCGGCAATACACCAGATAGGTGTTCATCACATCGGTCTCACAGTAGCGCCGGATGTCGTCGAGCTTGCCGCCGAGATAGGCCGGATAGACGGCCGAACCGTCCATGCCCAGCTTGCCGGGAAATCCGCACAACTTGGCCATCGCGTCCAGCGGTGCGTTGTTCTTGGGCTGATACAGCGCCAACAGGTCCATCAGGTCCAGATGGCGCGTGTGATAGCGGCTGATGTAGTTGTTCCACTTGAACTCGCGGTCGTCTTCGCCCATGTCCCAGTACTTGTCGGCCACCACGCCATGTTTGAGGCCGCGGTAGTGCAAGACCGGCAGATCGAAACCGCCGCCGTTCCAGCTCACCAGTTGCGGCGTGTGTTTTTCCAGCGTATTGAAGAAAGTCTGGATGACCTTGCCTTCGGACTGACCGTCCTTGTCGACAAACGAGTGGATACGCAAGCCGTCGGCGTTGCGAAACACCGCACTGATCACGAGGATGCGTTGCAGGTGCAAGGGCATGAAGTCGCTCTGCCCCTTCTCCTTGCGCTCCGCGACCCAGGCCGCATACACCTCGGCGTCGCTCATATCCGCTGGCGCGGCGCGCAGCGCGCGCAAGCCCTCTATGTCGGGAATCGACTCGATGTCGAAGACCAGTACCGGCCAGGCCATGCGGCGCTCTGGCTCAGCGCAACGGAAGGTATTTCACCGGATCAACCGGTTTACCCTGCCGACGCACTTCGAAATGCAGTTTCGTTCGGTCGGCGTCGCTGCTGCCCATCTCAGCGATCTTCTGGCCCTTGCGTACCGTCTGATCCTCCTTGACCAGCAGCGTCTGGTTGTGCGCGTAGGCCGTGAGGTAGGTGTTGTTGTGCTTGAGGATAATCAGGTTGCCATAACCTCGCAGACCCGAACCAACATACACGACACGCCCATCGGCCGCAGCCAGCACCGGATCGCCCAACGCGCCGCCGATGTCCAGACCCTTGTTCTTCACCTCGTCGAAACCGGCCAGCACCGCCCCGGAGGCTGGCCAGATCATGGCGACCTCGTCTTCGGCCGGGGTCGCCGCAGCAGCGCCCTGCACCGGGGCTACCGGTGTGGCGGTAATTGCCGTCGGGGCCACTGCCGTGGTGGTCACGTTCGATCCCTGCACCGGCGTTGCGGTCGCACCGCCTGCACTCGCAGCCGCAAGCGGCGCAGCTGGCGCTGTCGCGCCGCTTGCCGGCTTGGCCGCCGCGATCACCGTCGCAGGCGGAACCGCCACTTGCACGGGTGCGGGCGCCACCACACGCAGAACCTGCCCGACCTCGATCAGATTGGGGTTGAGAAGACCATTCCATCGCGCAATATCGCGCCAGCTCTGGCCTGTTTCCAGGCCGATGCGGGTCATGGTGTCACCCGGTTTGACGGTGTAGTAGCCGGCCTTTCCGGCGTTCTCGAAGCCGGGCGGCTGCTGTGCCGCCGGCGCAACCGCCACGCCCGCCTGTGCACCGGCGCCAGGCGCGCGTTCCTCGATCGGGGCACGGTTGACGACCCTGGAGCCACATGCAGCCAGGACCACAGTCAAGCCCACAACCACCACAAGCCTGACGCCCCGGTCGATAAATCCCATCATTCGCCATCCCTTCACGCAACACCCGATTTTAAAGGCACAAAGTGAACGGCTTCGTAGATGGTCTGCTGCAGACCGCGCGGCGTCTTGTCGATCACGATCAGCGCCTGGCCGGCATGCCCGGCCAGCTGACCGGCAACCGGTGCCACCAGCCGCCCTCCGACCGCCAGTTGATCCGTCCACGCCTGCGGCACAGCTTCTCCACCCGCTGCCGCAATGATGCCGGCATACGGCGCACCCTTGGGGTATCCCAGCATGCCGTCGCCGAAAAGCAGGTGCACGTTGGGCAGTCGCATGGTGCGCAGGTTCTCCCGAGCCCTGTCATGCAGACCGCGCAAGCGCTCCAGGCTGTACACCTCGGTGGCGATCAGGCTCAGCACCGCCGCCTGATAGCCGCAACCGGTACCGACCTCAAGCACCCGGCCCGGTTTTCCTGACGCACCCATGCGCAGCAATTCGATCATGCGCGCGACCACGCCCGGTTTGGAGATGGTCTGACCCAGGCCAATCGGAAGGCTGGTTTCCTTGTACGCCTGGCCCTGCAACGCACTGTCGACAAACCGGTGCCGCTCGACCTCGCCCATGGCGGCCAGCACGGTGTCGTCGCTGATGCCAGCCCGCGCCAGACGATTCACCATGTCGCGTCGTACGGAGCGAAAGTCCTGCACCGACAAGCCAGCGATGGCCGTCATTGGTCGCGCCAGCGCTGTCTTGATTGGCATGGCTGTCGTGGTGACACCCGCTGACTGCGGCAGGTCAGGCCTGCGCACCATCGGACGGGCAGACATTTCCTGCTCGCCAAAAGCGCGCGGCAGCCGCGCCGGAAACGACGGACGCTCCTTCATGGTGCGACAGACGTAGCCGCCCGGCCGATGCTGGCGGCCGTCTGCGACCAGTAGCGCAGCGACTCGTGGTCGGTCAGGTCGGTCTTCAAGGGCGTCAAGGCCACATGGCCCTGCACCGTCGCATGAAAATCCGTACCTTCCGCATCGTCCTTGACAGCGCCGGCGCTGCCGATCCAGTACATCTTTTCGCCGCGCGGGCTTTCCTGCACGATGACCGGCTCCGCCGCATGGCGCCGCCCAAGTCGGCAGACTTTCATGGGCTTGATCTGGGCCAGCGGCAGATTGGGAATGTTCACATTGAGCAGCCAGGGCTTGCTGCCGACCCGTTGCTGCTGCAGCATCTGGGCAACCAGTTCACGGGCCTTGGCAGCGGCTGCGTCCAGGTGGCCCCAACCTTTTTCGACTTGCGAGAACGCGATCGCCGGCACGCCGAAGAGAAAACCCTCCATCGCCGCACCCACCGTACCCGAGTAAATCGTGTCGTCGCCCATGTTGGCACCGTTGTTGATGCCCGAGACCACTAGATCCGGCCGGTATCCCAGCAAGCCGGTCAGTGCGATATGTACACAGTCGGCAGGCGTGCCATTGACATAGCGAAAGCCGTTGGCCGCCTGGGTGACGTACAAAGGTCCGTGCAAGGTCAGCGCATTCGACTTGGCGCTGTTGTTGAGTTCCGGCGCCACGACTTCCACGTCGGCGAGATCCTTGAGCGCCTCGTACAGCGCCACGATCCCGGGAGCCTGGTAACCGTCGTCATTGGAGATGAGAATTTTCATGGTTTGCAGCAGTGGTCGCTGATTCTAGGTGGCGCGCCACGGGCGCGGACGCGCCCGAAATAATTTCATACCGGCGCGGGCCGTATCATCGACCGAAACACCAGGAGATGACCGATGCATGCATGGCTTTGTGAGAACCCGACCGGCGTGGACGCCCTGCAGTGGCAGGAACTGCCAACGCCGACGCCAGGCCCTGGCGAGGTGCTGGTCGAAATCAAGGCCGCCAGCCTGAATTTTCCCGATTTGCTGATTGTGCAGAACAAATACCAGATGAAACCGGAACTGCCGTTCGTGCCGGGCTCCGAATACGCCGGCGTGGTGCAGGCGGTCGGAGACGGCGTCACGCATTTGAAAGTGGGGCAATCCATCGCCTGCCTGTCGGGCACTGGCGGATTTGGGACCCATACCCTTGCCAAGGCGGCGCTTTGCCTGCCACTGCCCGCCGACGTCTCCTTTGTCGACGCCGCCGCATTCATCATGATCTACGCAACGTCCTATCACGCGCTGATCGATCGCGCCGCGCTGCAGGCCGGCGAGACGGTACTGGTGCTGGGCGCGGCTGGCGGCGTGGGCACTGCAGCGATCCAGATTGCCAAGGCCGCCGGCGCACGCGTCATCGCGGCCGCGTCCACCGACGAAAAATGCGCCTTGTGCAGCAAGCTGGGCGCCGACGCCACTATCAATTACCAGCGCGACAACCTGCGTGATGCTATCAAGACGCTGACGCAGGGCAAGGGCCCTGAAGTGATCTACGATCCGGTCGGCGGTGACTTCACCGAACCCGCGTTTCGCTCCATCGGCTGGCGCGGCCGTTATCTGGTGGTGGGTTTTGCCGCAGGGCCCATCCCGTCGCTGCCCCTGAACCTGGCCCTGCTCAAGGGCGCATCCATTGTGGGGGTGTTCTGGGGTGACTTCGCGCGGCGCGAGGCCAAGGCCAATGCTGCCATGATGGAAAAGTTGCTGGGCTGGTACGCCAGCGGCAAGATCCGGCCGGTCATTGATCGCACCATGCCCATGGCGGACCTCAAGGCCGCCTACGCGCACATGGGCTCAAGAGGCGTGATGGGCAAACTGGTGATGGTCAACTGATTTGCGGCAACATCGCCTTGTCGTCGCCGCCAGTCATTTCTTGGGCACCTCGGGAAGGCCCATCAACTGGGTCTCGGCCATCGCGTCGAGGTCAAGGGGTATGGTCTCGAGAAAGTCACGCTCGCGGCTGGAATCGTTTTCATCGGCCGCAGGCTCCGGCTTGGGATTCTCATCCACCAAATCGGACCACAGGGCCCAGACCGAATCCGTGTTCTTTTCTTCTACTTCCGGCACGGGCAACCGATCGCCCTGGACGTACTGATCACCCGGCCGGGGCAGACCCGAGACCATCTTGTTCACTGCTTTGGGTTTGTCCACCATAACTGCTATCCTGCTTGGGTTCAACACTGTGCGAGCCACGACCCGCTGACCAACACGGCGCCACGATCCATGTCCACTTTTCAACAAGTGTCACACAAAATGTAGCGTCAGGCTAAACGCCGACGGGTCGACACCGATACGCTGGCAAGCCCAAAAGGGTCCGGTCCACCAACTTTCCTCTCATCCAATGGAGCCCCGCATGCCGAACACCAGACGCACGATGCGCGAACCGGCCCGCGACATAACCATCATTCACGATACCGATGTACTGGTTGTCGGATCCGGCCCCGGTGGGTTGGCAGCGGCGCTCGCTGCCGCACGCACCGGTGTCGCGGTCACCTTGATCGAACGCTTCGGCTGCTTCGGTGGCAATCTGACGGTGGTCGGCGTCGAAGGTTTCGCTTGGTACCGCCATTCGCAAACGGTCGAGGCGAACGGCATCGGCCGTGAATTCGAAGAGCGTGCCAAGGCCATGGGTGCTGCCGTACCGGAGTCGCAGTCCTTGTCGTACGAGATCGACTCCGAAGGATTCAAACTGGTTGCCGACGCGCTGGTGCAAGAAGCAGGCGTTCATCCCATGCTGCACCGGGTATTCGTCGCACCCATCATGGACGGCGACAGCATCACCGGCATCATCGTTGAGTCCAAGGCTGGCCGTGAGGCGATTCTTGCCAAACGCGTCATCGATGCCACCGGCGACGCCGATGTGGCGCATCGCGCCGGTGCGCCGACGCACACCACGCCCGTAGAACAGATGCAGGCTGCATCAGTCATGTTTCATCTGGCCGGCGTCGACAAAAAGGCCTTCATGGCCGGCGTGCAGCATGACCCGCAGACCTACAAGGACTGGGGCACCGGCGAATGGGTGATCGAGACCTCCGGCAAGGAGGATGCCATGTTCTCGCCGTTTCTCAAGAAGCCGTTTGCCCAGGCCATACGTGACGGCGTGATCCCGGCGCACCTGAACACCATCGCCGGAACCTGGGGCGCGATGCACGACACCGGCGAACTCACCTATATGAACCTGGTCCACCTGTCCGGCTGCGACGGCACCGACCCGGACAGCATGACCCGATTCGAAATCGAGGGCCGCAAGCAGGCCATGCTGGCGACCGAAGCGCTGCGTCGCTACACGCCCGGTTGCGCAGGCGTACGCCTGCGCAACTTCGGCATGACGATCGGGATCCGCGACACACGCAAGATCGACGCGGCGTACAACCTGACCGAGCACGACGTACGTGAACAGGCGCGCTTCGACGACTCGGTCGGCATCTATCCGGAATTCATCGACGGCTACGGTGTGCTGATCCTGCCCACCACCGGGCGCTACATGCACATCCCCTACCGCTCCATGTTGCCCAAGCGGGTCAAGAACCTGCTCGTTGCGGGCCGGGCCATCGGCGGCGACAGGATTGCCCACGCGGCAACTCGCAACATGGCCTGCTGCGCCGTGGCCGGTCAAGGCGCCGGCATTGCCGCGGCACTGTCGATCCGAAGCGGCAAGGCGCTGGACGCGATCGATATCGGCGCGCTGCAAGCGGAGTTGCAGCGCCAGGAAGTGCGTTACCAGTAACACGCGCGGGCTGTACCGCGACGACTGAAATCAGACCTGCAGTCTGGCCAGCACAGCGCGAACGGCGCCGGGAACCGGTACCGACTTGCCGGCGCTGCGCTCGACATACACATGCGTGAAGCTGCCTGCGGCGGCCAATTGCGCTTCGTCATTGCGAAACAGACCGATCTCGTAGCGCACGCTGGAGTTACCGATATGCGCGACCCGGATCCCGGCATCGACCCGGTCAGGAAACGCGACCGGCAGGAAGTAGCTGCAAGCCGTCTCGACCACATAGCCAATTACCTCACCGCGATGGATGTCGAGCACGCCGCGCTCGATCAGGAACTGGTTGACCGCCGTGTCAAAGTAGCTGTAGTAGTGGACATTGTTGACGTGTCCATAAACGTCGTTGTCCATCCAGCGGGTCGGGATGCTCTGGAAATGCCGGTAGTCGGCGCGGGTCTGATGGCGTTGGGACATGGCGAAGTGGCTCCCGGTTCGCGCCGCGACCCGATCAGACGCCCGAGCAGGCGATCACCATGAAACGGAGGCGGCAATCTGCGGATTATTCATGAGGTCCGGCGAAGCTGCATATGCCGTGGCTGCAGTCAATCATCGGCCGCGGCGTCTGGCGGGCCTCCCGAGTTGTAAATATTCGGTGAACCCGTAGCCGGGGGTCAGGCACACAGGAGGGAGGCGAAGTTGTTTCGCAAAGGGTATAGCCAGATATCCTTGATGGGAACTATCTGCTGGTGTGTTGATGATTTCTTGCCGCGCCCGGTTGTTTGACCGATGTTGATCCAGTTGGCTGCCTTGTAGCAGGTGCCACGGTGGCGCCCAGACTCGACGAAGGTCTCCAGCAGCACCGGGCGGTAGCCATAACGCTGATGCCAGTCGTGCGGTAACTGGCGGGCGATCTTGGCGAGAATCTTGAAGGCCAGCCTGCCCTGACGCTGCATATCGTTGCCGGCAAAGCGCAGTCGCGCCTGTGGAATGAGTACGTTGCGGGTTACCACTATCTGGGCTACACCCCACTGTCGGGGAGTCAATTGCGCTACAACATTTTTGCCGGTGAGCAGTTGGTGGCTTGCATCAGCTTTGGTGCGAGTGCTTGGAAACTCAAAGAGCGCGAGCGCTTTATCGGCTGGCAGGAGCATCAGCGCCAAAAGAATCTGCAGTTGGTGATTAACAACGCCCGGTTTCTGATTTTGCCTTGGATACAGTCCAAGGGGCTGGCCTCCAAAATCCTCTCGCGTGTGGCACGGCAGTTGCCCAAGGATTGGTTTGAGCGCTATGGCTTTCGGCCAGTCCTACTGGAGACCTTTGTCGAGTTCGAGCGGCATAAGGGCACTTGCTACAAGGCCGCCAACTGGATTCATGTGGGTCGCACCGCCGGGCGGGGCAAGAAATCTTCTAGCCACCTACAGCTTATCCCCGTCAAAGACATTTGGTTGTATCCGCTGCGCAGGGACTTCGCTACGATTTTGTGTCAGTAGGGAAACGGGTTCACCGAATAGTTACTCGCGATCTTGTTCCGCTTCGGGCGTCCAAACGACTTTCACGGCGCGCTAGTCGCACCGGCACGTCGCGCCGCAAACTTGGCTTCAACCTCATCATTGGAGCGACCGAAACCGGCGCGCATGAACGCCCTGCCCGCTTCGACTTTGCTGGCCAGAAAATCATCGTATTCGCGCGTCTGGCGCTGCTTTTCGACAAACTCGCGCATCAACTCGCGCAGTACCTGGGAGGCTGGCCGATGGCTGGCCTCAGCTTCGGCCATGAACTGGTCGCGCAACTCCGATTCCAGCTTCATCGTGAAAACGGCTTCCTTGGACATGATCAAACCCCACGTTAAGTAATATTAACGAAGTATATATAACGTACTTACGTCTGGAAAGCCTGAAGGGCGAAATTTGAGGCAGAACTATGGCAGTTGTTGCTGCCGTCGCTGATTTCCCAGGCTGCCGGAAATCATTGCCCCACCTCGGCACGGTGCAAATCGTTACTGATATTGGGATGCTGAGGTTTTGCCATGGGTCAGTAGAAATCGGCACCCTGGGTCAAATCGGCGTCGGCGCACACACCGCAAGGGCCAAAGCGTCATTACTTTGCGTCCCGTATGAGAGCTGCGATGGCGCGTGCTTCCCCGTCCCACCTCTGCTGGAACTTTCCCCAGCAGGCAGAGAAATGCAAGTGAGCGTAAACAGTGCGTGACTGTTCGGCGTAGAGAACGCGAAGTAGACCGGAGGCTGGAGCTGCTTTTGGGAGCCAAGGAAAAGCCTTGCTAGCCCGCATGAGACGCTCGACGCCTGCCGACACGAACACGTGCTCCGCCTTCCCATGAAGGATGGCAGCGTTGAGCTTCTGGAGGTGTGAAGGATCGAGGTCGTTTGGATAAAGCTTGCTCCGTCCCACCGTTGGCACGTGTAACAACTCAACGAACGACACGACTTACATTCCGCAGGTCGACAGACCAATATCCGTGCAATTTCGTTGCCAGCATTTTTTCAAGTTTTCCGTGGAGCGTTGGCGTCGATGAGACGTTCCGTTTCTATCTCCCAATCGCGTAG
>Ga0105054_10001473_pt1 | contig 38671 bp, 44 predicted proteins | sample BON02_FD_78091 | JGI IMG/M metagenome (GOLD analysis project Ga0105054, IMG submission 78091) | Freshwater microbial communities from Lake Bonney liftoff mats and glacier meltwater in Antarctica - BON-02 (megahit assembly) | ecosystem: Environmental > Aquatic > Freshwater > Ice > Glacier...
CTACCTGTGGCTGCGATAATAGGCATAGCTTGGTCTGGTTTTAAAGCTATAGCTACTGCCGTAGGTGCATTAACACCTGCTTATGATAAGTTTAATAGTTCAATAAAAGAAAGTAACAAGCTATTAGAAGAGCAAGAAAGCATCCAAAAAGATGTAATAAATGCTAGAAAGACAGATAGTAAGGCAGACACTTTAGCTGGACAGATAAAATTTATAGATGCTTTAGCTAATAGCTATAGCACTTTAGAATCTGCAGCAGATAAACTGATAGATGCTGCTAACGCTTTCGATGATATGTCTTGGCTAGATAAGCTACTTACTTGGGGAGATGAAGTAGACCTAGTATTAAAAAGCATAGCTAAACTAAATAAGCAAAGCCTACTTACTACAGGCACATCTTTATTTGAAACAGAGGCAGGTAAAGGGTTAGAAGGTACAACTCGTGAAGACCTTGTAAAAGAAGTACCGAGAAAGATTTTTTTCTCACAACAACGACTAGATAGAGATCCTAAAGCTAGGGAGGTATTTGATACTCGTAATGCCAAAATAGCTAAAATTGAAAAAGAAAATTTAGAAGCTAGATTTAAAGTAGTGACAAAACTAAAGTTATCAATGGAACAAGCTGCTAAGCCTATAAGAGAACTACAAGGTAACTTTAAAGCAATAGAAGAATCTTCTAGGGAGATAGGCTCTAATATAGCTGCGGTAGGTCTGGAGGCAGGCAGGATATCTAAAGCTTCAAAACCTTTAAGAGATATATCTATAGGTTTAGCAGCGATAGATAAAATTGATATTAAAGATATTACTAGTGGAACAGAAAGCTTAGACAGAGCTGCCGCAGCCAAATCTTTTATAGAATCTCTTAGTACTAATGCACAAAGATACTTTGGTATTCTTGACGACGGTTTAAATGTAGAAGTAGCCTTAAGTAAAGTAAGAGCAGAGCAAGTTAGGCTAACTAAAAAAGTTAATTCAGATCTAGCCGATAAAACAAGAATAGAAGCTCTTACTAGCGAGTTAGAAATACAAAAAACTCAGAGTGATATTTATTCTGCTAATACTTCCTTAATAAGTGCCCGCAGAGACAATGAGGTAGAGATACTTAGTATAAAAGAATCTATAGCTAGAAGTGATAGAGCAGAGCTTGTGAAGCTTAGAGATATTGCACTAGCAGGCAGTGCTGAAAAGGCCGGGCTAATTTCTAAAATTAAGTCAGAAACTTTACTACTTAAAAACCTAGGTCTACAGAAGAAAACTTTAAAAGGTGTCGCTGAAGAAAGAGAAAAATCCGAAGTAATTCTAGAAAGACAACTAGCTATAGTCACAGGTATATCAAGCGCAACAAAGGCTGATTTAAGTATAGCAGAAGCTATAAATAAAACAAACGATAGAAACACCTTAAATAGAGCTAAAGCCTTAAGTGATACTAGAGACTTATTTGCAGCCGTAAGTATCCAACAAAGTACTGAAGTATTATTAGCTAAGAACCGAGTAACTGCTGCAACAAAGCAACTTAGATTAGCTAAAGAAACTGTGAAAGAGCAAAACAAAGGTATTACACCCGTAGTACAAACCACCTTAGAAATAAAAGCCCAAAATGAGCTCCTAGATGCCAACTTAGCTGCTAGATTAGCTATACTTGATCAAGCTGAAGCACTATATCAAGCTGAAGAAAAAGTATTTGAAGCGCGCAAAGATGCTTCTTCTTTCTCTGTATTTGGTTCTTTGGAACAAAATGCAGAAGCTATAAGTTTATTTAAAGAAGCTATAGGTAGAGAGATAACTAGGTTTTCTCGTGGTATGACTAACGACACAGATAGAATGGTTTCAGCACTTACTGAAACTAGTGATGCCTTTACAGATAAATTAGTAGATGGCTTCTCAGGAGATACTCCTATTATTCAATCTATTAAAGATGCTTTTGTTGCAGGTGCAGAAACATTGCACGAAACATTGCAAGGCTTCTTAAAGGAAGATTTAAAAGAAGGTACACGTAAGCTATTTGGTGATATTCTAGGTATTGATACTTCTACTACCGAAGAAAAGGCTTTACTAGAAGCAAAGGTACACACTGAGCTTCTGAGAGAAATAGCAGGGCTAGGCCCTAAATTACCTGCAGCAGATGCCCCTTTGGAAAACGTTAAGAAGACAGAAAATCTTTTCACTAGCATGGGAACTAAGCTTAAAGATACTTTTCTTACTACGTGGGATAAGATTAAAAGTATATTTGGTGGACTATGGGAAAGCCTAGGAAGAGTCTTTACTTCTATATTTAATATGTTCGATGGTGGGGGCGGAGGTAAAGGAGGTATTTTAGGTACTTTAGTAAGTGCTGCAATTACTGGGATTGCTGGAATGTCCACAGGAACTGCAGGAATTACAAGCGCATCTGGCGCAACGAGTTTTGCACTCTCTGACGTAGCAAGGGCCACAGAACTACCTTTTCCACAGCTTGCTAAAGGTGGTATAGCTACCAAACCTAGCATCGCTGGGGAAGGTAGCATGAATGAAGCCGTAATACCTCTACCAGATGGTAGAAGTGTTCCAGTTTCAATGTCAGGCGGTAAAGGGGATGTAAGTATTGTAATCAATGTAGATGTGGAAAGCGGAACAGCCAGCACAGAAACGCAGGGCGACGATAAAGACTACAAACAATTAGGTAAAATGATTTCTAATGCAGTTAAGTCTGAAATAATGAACCAGAAACGCCCAGGAGGGCTACTAGCCTAATGTTAACGTTTACATACATACCCTCAACAAACTTTACAGCAGATAACGCCCCTAGGGTGTTAACTGCTCAGTTTGGGGACGGGTACTCACAAAGAACCGCAGACGGTATAAATACTAATGTTAAAAATTGGGATTTATCTTTCAATAATAGAACATTAGAAGATGCTTTGGCAATTAAAGATTTTTTTATAACAAAAAAAGGTGTGGAAGCTTTTCTATGGACTCCACCAGGGGAGAGTACTGCTTTATCGGTAATAGCTCCTTCCTGGAAAGAAACATACACATCTCCAATAACAAGAACAATTTCAGTTAACTTTCAAAGAGTTTACGAGGCATAATTAAATGACCATAGCAGCAGACATTCAGCAGCTTAGTGCAGGTGCTATAGTATCTTTATATGAATTAGACCTGACAGGGCTAGGAGATACTGTATATTATTTCCATGCTGGGACTAACGAGCTACAAGCTGATGTGGTATGGGGAGGAGTAACATTCTTAGCTTTCCCTATTGACGCTTCAGGTTTTGATATTTCTAGTAATGGAGAAATCCCAAGACCTAGGTTAATAGTATCAAACATACTAGGTACTATAGGTTCTCTAGTTAGAAGTTTAGATGACTTGGTTGGCGCAAAAATAACTAGGCGCAGAACTTTCCTAAAATACTTAGATGCTGTTAATTTTACAGCAGGTAACCCTATAGCAGACCCTAATGTGGAATTTGACCCTGATATTTATTACATAGATAGAAAGGTATCTGAAAACTCTTCCTTTATAGAGTTTGAACTATCCTCTAGCTGGGATGTACAAGGTGTTAAGCTGCCTCGCAGACAGATAATACAGAATATGTGTCCTTGGTCATATAGAAGCTCCGAATGTAGTTATGCTGGAGGAGCAGTAGCAGACAGCTCAGATAATCTTACGTCGGATCCAGCTTTAGACTCTTGCAGTAAGTCCTTAAAAGGATGTAGTCTTAGGTTTGGAGAGAATGGCGTACTACCTTTTGGAGGGTTCCCAGGAGCAGGACTTTTAGATGCCTAAAGATAATATATTAGAAGAAATATACAAACATGCAGAGAAATCCAGCCCTGAAGAGTCTTGTGGCATACTGGTAAAGGTACAGGGCGAAACCCAGTTTATACCTTGTACTAATGTATCAGACAATCCGGAACATACCTTTGCTATAGGTCCAAGCGACTATGCTAAAGCAGAAGATTTAGGCACTATAGAAGTAATAGTCCATAGTCACGTACTGGGAAGCAGTAAGCCTTCTGCAGCAGACAAGGCTTCTTGTAACTTAAGCAAAGTACCTTGGCTTATAGTATCTGTACCTAATAGGTCTGAAACCTTTATACTTCCAGAAGTGGTAGAGCTTCCTTATGAGGGCAGACCCTTTTTTCATGGAGTTTTGGACTGCTACACAATAATTAAAGACTACTATAAAAGGGAGCTAAACATAGAGCTCCTTAATTATTATAGAGTAGATAAATGGTGGGACAAAGGGGAAAACAAGTATTTAGACTTGGCAGAGGGTGCTGGTTTTGGTATAATAACATCTGATAAACCAAAAATACACGACATTATAGTTATGCAGGTAGGGGCTTCAGTGCCAAACCATGGAGCTATATACCTAGGAAACAATATAATATTACATCATGTAGCCAATAGGGAATCCTGTAAGGCTGTATACGGTGGATTTTGGGAGAAAAATACATGGGGACTTTTAAGGCATCAGAGTTTAATGTAAAAGAATATACTGGTAAGCCTTTTGTTTACGGAATGGATGACTGCTACTCCTTAATAATGGCTTACTATAAAAAAGAGCTAGGTATAGAACTACCAAAAATAGAAAATACCGAAGGCTGGTGGGATGAAGGAAAGAACCTATACTTAGACAGTATGGCTAGTGCAGGCTTCTCCTCTGTAGAAAACATAGAAAAACATGATATATTACTTATTAACTTAATGTCTCCTGTACCCAACCACGCAGCTATTTATTTAGGCGATGAAAAAATACTTCATCATGTAACTGGAAGACTATCCAGAGTGGAACCCATAAGCGGTTTTTGGCTTAAAAATATACATACAATTGCAAGGCATACAAGAAAATGAGCACTGAACTTACTACAGTAAGACTATATGGTAACCTAGCAGAGATCTGTGAGCTTAGAGAAGTAAAGCTTCAAATTAATAGTGTAGCAGAAATAATAAAAGCTCTAATATGTAACTTTCCAGAAGTTAAAAAAGAGTTAGAAAAAGAAGAGTCAAGGTATTCTATACTTATAGGCTCTACAGATATAGAGGAACAGGAATTATTTATTCCTTTTTCTAAAACCCAAGTAGTTAGAATAATTCCTGTTATTGCAGGTTCTGGTGGCGTTTTTAAGATAGTGCTTGGTGTTGCCTTAATATGGGCTACTGGTGGTTTTGGTGCAGGCACAGGCTTAGGTTTCTTAACAGGTGCAGGCATAGGAGGTACAATAGGCGGGATAGTTGGTAGTATAGGTATGTCCTTGCTACTAGGTGGCGTAGCTTCTCTGTTTATGGGAAGCCAAAAAACACCAGCACCTGCAGAAGCTGCAGAAAATACACCTTCCTTTTATTTTAAAGGTGCAGTAAATACAATAGCACAAGGCCACCCCGTACCTGTAGGGTATGGAGAGCTACTAGTGGGTAGTGCGGTAATCGGTGCAGGTCTTACAGCGGTAGATATTTAATGGCACAAACATATATTTCAGGAGCAGGAGGCGGAGGAAAAGGTGGAGGAGGAGGCTCAGCTAGAGTAGCTGTAGAATCTCCTGATACTTTACACTCAAAACAATATGCTAAGGTTTTAGACCTTATCAGCGAGGGTGAAATTGAAGGCTTAGTAAATGGGCTTCAGTCAGTTTACTTAGATAAAACTTCAGTACAAAACCCAGACGGAACATACAACTTCACGGGAGTAACTGTAGAATTTAGGGAAGGTACACAAGTACAAGATCCTGTGATAGGGTACAGAGGTACAGAGGTAGAGTCTTCTGTAGGTGTAGAGATACCTAGTGCCACGCCTTTAGTACAAACTATAACCGATCCCGATATAGATATAGCACGTCTAACTTTAGGTGTGCCTAGGTTAAGTAAGCAAAATATAACTACTGGGGATATATCAGGCTCTAGAATAGACCTAAAAGTAGAAGTGCAAAGTAACGGGGGCGGCTACAAAGACGCCTTAATAACTTTAAAGCTAACAGATACAGGACTGACATACACAAGTACAGCTATATCTAGCAATGGTGCGACTCTTTCCGCAACCACTACAGGCAGTGTAGGTATTTTAGCAAACCTTATTTGGGATAGACCTGTAACCGGAACTACAACTATAAGGGTCGAGAACTCAAAAATTGAAAATTCTACTGGTCTTTTTGGGCAAGGCCCTTCTGGTACCGGATATTACTTTTTTGGTGCTTGGGTGTGGAATAGCGGACCATTCGGTACAGCTAGTGCCCAATATAGCTATCAAGCAGTAAATACCTACGGCGGCACTCCTCCTACAGTTAAGATAGAGTATAGAAACCTAAGTACTGGAGGTGCTTGGAATGTACTGTCCCAAAAAACTTTCCCAAACCCTAATTCTACCTTAGGCCCTTACTCCTCTCTCAGTTTAAATATTAATAGTTTAGGCTATGCAAACTATGAATTTAGAGTTACCAAGTTATCAGGCTCTGGAACAGTTAAGCTAACTAATGTTAGCAACTATACAAAACTAGGGATAATTAGTATAGTTGGAAAAACAGTCAACAAATACCAAAGAAATGTTTCAATATCACTAGTAGGTAGTGCTCCTTGGGATATTAGAATAACTAAGCTAACCGCAGACAGCAACGAGTCTAATCTGGTTAATGGTATATATTGGGATTCTTACACTTCTATAATAACAGAAAAGCTTTCTTACCCAAACAGTGCTTATGCATATGTTAAGGTAGATGCTGAACAATTTTCTAGGATACCTGCAAGAGCCTACCATGTAAAACTTTTAAGGGTAAGAGTCCCTACAAACTATGATCCTAATACTAAAATATATACAGGACTGTGGGACGGCTCTTTTAAAGTAGCTTGGACAAGTAATCCGGCTTGGTGTTTCTATGATTTAGTAACTAACACAAGGTACGGGTTAGGTATGCATATACCTGAATCCCAAATAGATAAATGGGACTTATACACTATAGGTAAGTACTGTGACGAGCTAGTACCAGACGGAATGGGTGGACAAGAATCACGTTTTACTTTAAACATATACCTACAAACTAGAGAAGAAGCTTATACTCTAATACAAAGTCTATCCTCAGTATTTAGGGGTATGACTTATTGGGATGGAGGTAGTCTTAGTACTATTCAAGATGCTCCAAGCGATCCAGTAGCTATATTCTCTAAGTCTAATATTGTTGGAGGAAACTTCAATTATTCGGGTACTTCTATTAAGGCCAGACACACTATAGCTTTAGTAACTTGGAATGATCCTTTAAACTTTTTCAAACAAAAAGTAGAGTATGTAGAAGATAAAGAATCTATAGCTAGATACGGCATTAAAGAAGCAGAAATTATAGCTGTAGGCTGCACCTCAAGAGGGCAAGCTAGTAGAGTTGGTAAATGGCTTCTATTCTCTGAAAAAGAAGAAACCGAAACAGTAGTATTCAAATCAGGATTAGACGGTACAGCTATTAAGCCTGGGGAAATAATACAGGTAGCAGATGCAGATAGAGCAGGAATTAGGTTCTCAGGAAGGCTAGGTGCGAATAGTACAGTAGATAAAGTTTATTTAGATGCTCCAACTTCTCTAGCAGGCGGCGTAGTATATACTATTTCTGTAGTTATGCCTTATGGTTCTGAAAAGACGTTACCAAATGGAAGCACTGAGATATCTAATTTAGGGGCTATAGAAACTTCTACTTTTGTACCAAGCAGTACAGGATCTTTTACAGAGTTAGACTTAAATACTCCACTAAGCGTGGTACCTAAAGCTAATACAATGTGGGCTATTGCTGAAGCTAATTTAGAAATGCAATTATTCAGAGTACTAGAGGTAACAGAAGAAGAGCCAAACATATATCAAGTTACTGCAATAGAACATAATGCAAGTAAGTTTGATGCAATAGATAAAGATGAACTATTAGAATCTGTAAGTTCTTCTTATATATTAGACTCTCCTTTACCCCCTACAAACCTTGAAGCAGAAGAAGTATTATATATTTCTGAAGCAGGTACAGTTAAGGTTAGAATCCAAATAGCTTGGGACATACTAGCTAGCTCAAGAGCGTACAGAGTAGAGTATAGGGCTAATGAAGGAAACTGGCAGCTTTTAGCAGAAAGCATCAAGTCTTCTGAGGTTTCTATAGATGACTCAGTTGTAGGCTCTTACGACATAAGGGTTTACTCTATAGACAGTATAGGAAGAAGGTCAGGCTCTGCGGCTGAAATAGTAGACTTTGTTACTCTTGGTAAAACAGCACCACCAGCTATAGTGCAGAATTTTACTGCTACCGAAGTTAAAGGTGGCATACTATTAAGCTGGAATAATGTTCCTGATGTAGACTTAGGTGGCTATACTGTTAAAAGGGGAGAAGCTTGGGAAACTGCTATAGTATTAGTAGATAAGCTGTTTGCTAACAGCTTTACAGATGAGGATCCTGGAGAAGGCTTAAACTTTTATTTAATAAGGGCTGTCGATACTTCAGGTAACGAATCTACACAAGTTACTTCAGCTAGTATTCAACTAGTATTTCCTGAAGCTGTTAGAAGGTTTATAGCTGTGCAGAATAAAGCAACAATTCAGCTAAACTGGCAAGCTGTAGAAGGTACTACAAACTATGAAATTAGAGAAGGAACTGCTTGGGGAGAATCTACCTTTATTACTAGAACTGATTCTACATATTTCAGTTTAGCTTCTGGGCTAGAAGGTGTTAGAGTATTCCTAATTAAAGCGATCAGCTTAGGGGGTATATACAGTGAGTTAGCTTCCTTTTCAACTACTAATGTGGTTGCTTTGCCTGATAGAAATATTTTAGCTACTATAGATAAAGAGCTAGATAACTATGCAGGTAGGTTTATAAATACTGTTAATAATGGTAATAAAATACAATTAAACAGCATAAGTGAATCTAAGGGCGAGTTTATTACTGGTATAGATTTGGGTTACTTTGTAATGGCACAGAATACACCTTACTCAACCTTATCTGTAGCTCAGATAGATACACTTGCCTGGGAACAGTCTACTTTTTCTTGGCTTTCAGGGTCAGCAAGTACTAGGGCTTGGCTACCTGCTGGAGATACAGACATATTTACCGTAGCAGCCGAAATAGAGCTTTCTATTGATTCTGGTAGCTTACCTACTAACTATGTAGATGCTATACGCCTAGACGGCAGCTCAACCACTTATAATGGCACTACTCTACTAGAGAGTGTGGGTGCAGCTACATTTACAGTTAAGGGTAGAGTAGGTAGCGGCTTAGAAATATCTGATTTATCCACAGCTTCTTGGAATATAAGTATACCTAGTGTATTTTCTTTACTTATATGGGTTAATCCTTCAGAGGACTTTAATGCTTCGGATTCTAAGTACTCTTTATTTAGCGTATTCAACTCTAGTACTTTAGCTTACTTAGCTGTTAGCTACCAAAATGGAATTGTATCTTTAGAGTCTTCAGACAACACAACTCAGGAGGTAGTTTATACCTTTGAACAAGACAAGCTATACGCTATAGCTATTTCTTACACAGGAACGCAACGTAAAATTATGTGTTCTAGTATCTATGGTGCAAACAACGCAGTTTTAAATACTAGTGCGCTTTCTACCTCTACAACCTATAATACTTTAAGGCTATATTAAATATGAACGATAATATCACAAAACAAACGCTTACTATGCATGGCAGTATGCAGGCTAAGCTTACAAAAGCAGACGGCTCAGTAGAGTTAAGAAAAAAGGGTAACCTAATTGTAAATGTGGGTTTTGACTTAATTATTGATGCTATTGGGGCCACATCTGCTAGACCGGCCATTATAAGCCACATTGCCACAGGTACAGGCACGGTAGCAGCAGCAGCAGGAGATACAACTTTAGGCACTGAGCTAAACAGACAAGCGGCAACATTTGCACATACTGCAAGTACTAAAGTATTTACTATGACTGCTTCTTTCGCTGCTGGTGTGTCCACAGGAGCTATAACGGAATCAGGCGTCTTAAACGCTGCTACCACAGGCATTCTATTAGATAGAGTAGTGTTTCCAGTTATAAATAAAGGTTTAGATGATAGTTTAGATATAACATTTACATTTACTCTATCTTAGTAAGCCATAAGGAGCTATAAGCATGGCAGATAGCATAACTAACACACCGAACCCTGGGGCCGAACAGTCCTGGGGCTCAGTGCCTTACTCTAACTGGTCTACTGCGGAAGTATCTGATCAATGGGATAATGCCTTTACATACCTTAACGATTTACAGATAGGTGCTAGCTTCAGTGCTACAGACGCAGCAGTTTGGGGATTGGGGTTAAATAAGCTGAATACCTTATCCTTTTCGGAAACTCCTGCAGTCGCACTAATTAAAAAGGTAACAGAGGCGTTATTTACTGCTGAAACCTATGTAGATTATATAGGTTTCACTCGAAATATTTCCGAGAGTTTAACTCTTGTGGAGAATATAAAGAAAGTATCTAGTAAATTATATTTTACTTTACTGTCTGTAGCTTCTACTAGCCATAGGAATGTTCTTAAAAACCCCTCAGATTCATTAAACGTCTCTGATACTTTTAGCAGAACTTTAAGTTTCTTAAGAGAGTACCAAGAGGCTCTAAACGTTTTAGAGGTTGGTAGCAGAGGGTCAACGCACAACTCCTCAGAAAGCTTAAGTATGTTAGACTTCTATACTAAGAAGTTCCAACAAGACAACTTAGTAGACTTACAGGTTTTAGAGGATATAAATACTGTCACAGTATTTATAGTAAACTACTTAGAGTCTTTAAATTTAGAGGGTGTAGCAGCTAATAACATTAATCTGTTTAAGACTAGTACACTTTCTGTAGAAGACTACTTAAACAGAAAAGGCAATTCAGTTTTCTCTGAGATATCCCTATTTGCAAAAGGTATGACTATTACAGAGTTTAAAGATTTAGTAGATTCTGGAAGCCCTGCAGGATACCAGCAGTTCCAGAAGTTTCTTCCAGGCGACTATACTTATAGGTATGCCAAAGTTAAGGCAGTATTAGAGACATTATCAGACGATACACCTGTAGTTGACAACTTAAAAATTGTAGTAGATGTTCCTGATATTCATAATAAAGGTACTGCTGTAATCACAAATGCAGCTACTGGAGTTGTAGTAACCTACTACAGAGCTTACACGGTTTCTAACCCAGATATTGTTGTTGCCTTTAAGGGGGGTATAGGCGGTGTAGCTTCTCCGGAAATATCAGCAGAAACGCTAACAGGATTTACAGTTAAGCTAATAGACAATACAGGCACCTACATAACAGGTGCTGTTACCTGGGCATCAGACGGATATTAAATAATGATAATGGCTACCACAATAATCACGGACAATAAATAATGGCACAAGATTATACAGAGTTTCCAAGTACGGAACCTATACTCGCTTCTCATACAAAAATAATAGACAACTTTAAGGCTTCAAGATCCTTGAATTCTGGAACTTCTTTTCCTACTACAGACTTATATAATGGTACTCCTTGTTGGAGGACTGACTTAGATGAACTTTATATTTACGACGGTACATCTGCTTGGAATAACTTAGATGCTTCTGCTTTAGCCAACACCCCAGCAGGCAACATAGCAGCAACCAATGTTCAAGCGGCTATTAATGAGCTTGATGCTGAGAAGTCTAATCGTGTATCCACAGCCCTCGATATGTCAGCATTACTATCAGGCTCACAAACAAGCCTAGTTGTTCCTGATGTTGTTGCGGGTGTTGACACCACATCTGTATCTATAACAGGCTCAACACTAGCACTAGGTACAGCAGGTAACTGGGATGACACGTCCTTTGCTACCGCCGCAAACAGAGCAGGTAAAGACTTCTACTTGTATACATTAGAAGCTGGTGGAGTCGTACTATCAAATAACTCTACTATTCCTACAGGCTACACAGCAACCAACTCTCGTAAGATTGGTGGGTTTCATTGTTTAGCTGTTGCAGTAGGTATAATCGCAGGCCACGCACTTACAGGTTATCTTGCTGGTGATATTCTTCCGTTATCAGTATGGGATAGGTTTAATCGTTCATCCGCAAGACAGGAGGGGACTATCCTCTCCTCGTCTGGTGTATGGGTGGATATTTACTTATCTTCTGTTTCAGGCACAACATTAGTATCAGTTAATAGTGGCACTATAGCGGACGGGGTATCAGCGCCAGCGTTCCATGCTTACAAATTTGAGCAGTGGTTTGGCAGACAAAAGATGAAATCAATGTCACAAATTGAATTTGTGGCGGCATCAATCGGTGCTAATCAATCGACTAACATTACGGGTTCAGCAGATCCCAGCACAACAACGGGGCATGTGGACACAGCAGGTAGACGCATGATTTCTGATGAAGGTGTTGAAGATACATGCGGCGTAATGTGGCAATGGTCGCGTGACCAAGGAGGTGGGCAGAGTGCGGCCACTTGGGCTAATGCTTATGATGCTAACGATGCTGATGTGGGTGGTCAACACTTCTTAGCACCAAACCGCGCTCGGCTGGGTGGGTTTTGGGCTGCCGGTGTGAGCTGCGGTTCGCGTGGCTCGCTTTGGAATGCTTCGCCTCTCATTCTCGGTTCCAGCTCTGGTTCGCGTGGGGTCGCGGAGCCTGCGAGTTCAAGATTTTAAAAGTTTCACGAAAGTGAAAGGGTAGAAGGATATTATGAAACAACTCAAGGCGGTACTATGAAAAATTTCCCTAAGTATATAAACAATAAGAAGGATGTAGAGAATCTATTAGTGGATTTTCCTACTGAAACTAAAGCATACCTACAAACACTGATTGACACCAAGGACGCGTGGTTTCCTACGGGAGCTTTAGCTACTGCCGCCGAGGGTGTTGAAGATGCAACTCATAAAGTAGTCGAGGAGAAAGACATAGATGATGTCAGCACCTTTACACAGTATGAATTAAGAGAAGATCCTAACGGTACTATTTTTAGGCTAGGATATACTTCTGTTGGTGAAGCGCTGGCAATTGTATGATATACTTACAACAGAGAAATAAATAATGGCACAAAATTACACAGAATTTCCAAACACACAAACCTTAAACGTATCCTATGGTAAAATGATGGATAACTTTAAAACATTTAGATCTTTAAATGCTGGTACGGTATTTCCGTCTACACTTCTATACGAAGGTACTCCTTGTTGGAGGGAGGACTTAGACGAGCTATACATATACGATGGTACTTCTGCTTGGAATAAGATTAACGCAGCAAACGCCGATACGCTAGGAACATACGCGGAAACGGCTTTCGGTAGGCTAGCTGCTAATGCTGTTATCACAGGTAACTGGCAAGTAAAAAACGCGGAACCTTCTTTAGAGACTTGGGAGGATGATGCCCCTACAGATGCAAAACGCTGGAAAATTAGAAGTGTAGCAGGAAGCCTAAGGTTATCTACCTACTCAGATACTGGATCCTTCCTGTCTGATGCTATCATTTTTGGTAGAAATGGAGATATTACAGAGGGAGGTAATTTACTTTCTGCAAAATTCCAAGCTATAAATGCAAATATTCCAACAGTTGTAGCCTCTCAAGCAGAAGCAGAAGCAGGCACTAGTACTGCAAATAGAGTATTTACTCCACAGAGAGTAGCGCAAGCTGTTACGTCTTTAGGGTTTGCTGTAGGTACTAAGATGGCTTTCTTCCAAGCCTTCGCACCTACAGGTTGGACTCAAGATGTTACTAATAATGACGCTATGTTGCGGGTTGTTAGTGGAACTGGTGGTGGTGTTGGTGGTGTAGGAAGTCCTATATCTTTTAGTACATCACATACGCATACTACAGGCTCGGTTGCCTTAACAATTGCACAGATGCCCACGCATAATCATACTATAGTATCGTCTGGTGTCTTTGTAGATTTAAACAACTCTCAAGGTCCGGGAAACAACGGTGCTGGTGGGTTTACCGGGGGCCAAAACGTACTTGGAGTTAGCTCTGGCGGTAGCTCCGGTAGTGGGGTAGCACATAATCATGGAAGCACAAACACAGCAGGGGCAACATTTACGCCTAAGTACATTGACATGATTATCTGTACTAAGTCTTAATAAGGAGAATATAATTGAGTGACATTGAAGTAGTATTAACCTGCCCCTTAGGTTCTACCTGCGAAGAAGTAAAGAATGGTAAGATTTACCGTTGTCGTTGGTATAAGACTATTAAGGGCACAGATGCTCAGGGGGTAGAACATGATGAACGAGACTGCGCTATAGCTTGGATGCCTATTATAGGATTAGAAGCAGCTTTAGCTAGTAAAGGCACAACACAAGCTACTGAAAGCTTTAGAAATGAAATGGTCAAGTCTAACGAAACAACTAGTAATCTCCTCGCAGCTACACAATTAGGGTTAGATAAATGACCAACTTAGTACTAGAAGGCGGAGGAGTAAAAGGCGTAGCTTACGCTGGAGTATTTCACGCCTTTAACGCATACGATAAGCTAGAAAGTATAGATAAGGTACTAGGGGTATCCGCAGGCTCTATTGCGGCATTATTCCTAGCAATAGGAATGACGCCACAAGAGATGGAACAAGCACTTAAAGCTATAGATTATAATGAGTTTCAAGATGACTCTTTTGGTGCCTTCCGTGATCTATATAGACTAACCACTAAATACGGTAAGAATAAGGGGGATTTCTTTACTCACTGGATAGAGGATTTTCTAGAAGCTTATACTGGATCTAGGGCTTGTACTTTTTCGGAGCTTAAAAACCTTGATACTTCTAAAGATCTTTATGTAGGGGCTACCTGCTTAGATACAGGAGTACAAGAGGTATTCTCCTATGAAACCTACCCAGATATGCCTATAACTATAGCAGTTAGGGCATCTATGGCTATTCCTTTCTTCTTTACACCAGTAACCTATAAAGGTAAGATGTACGTAGATGGGGGAGTTTTAAATAACTACCCTATTCACTTCTTTGATGGTGTAGGCACTACTATAGGTGTTAGATTAGATACTACAGAAGAAATAACTGGAACTAAAGAATATAGAAGAGATAATGTCTTACAGTATTCTATGAGTTTATTTAATATAATATACGATGGACTACAGAACAACCATATATCAAAGAAAGACTGGAATAAAACAATCGTAGTAGATTGTGGAAGAATGTCGGCTATGGATTTTGATATAAATAAAGTAGAGATTGATAGACTTATACAGGCAGGTTGGATTTCCACAATGGAGTTTTTAAAGAAATGAAACTAATAATCAGTTTACTACTAGTGCTAGCTTTATCAAGCTGTGCTCTATCCCCACTAGGAAATACCGCCGGTGGCGGAGCCGCCTATCGGTTTGAAAAGACTGCAGAAGGTTGTATACTAGAGATCTCCTCTTCTAGAGATATTACTGATGGTGAGATTAGTGTAGGGCCAGACTGCTCTTTAACCACTAGTATTGCTAAAGGTGATGGCTCTTACCAAGCTATTAACGCCTTAGTAAGTAAAATACCTGTACCATAATATTAATACCTCCTTAATCGGAGGTTTTTTTATGTCCTGCTTTCGATATGAAAAAGTAAGAGCTATGAGTATGCCTCCAAGTTCAAAAATAAGAAGATTTGGGTTTTTCATATTTAATTTATTTCAGACAATAAAAAAGGCACACACTGAATAAATCAGTGCGCACCTTACTTTTATTTTTAACTTTTATTTTTTTGTTTTCTAAAAATCTATATCGAAATCTTCATTTTCGTCTGTTCTCCTCATGATACCAACCTTGTACTGTGCGTTCTGTTCTTCTTGTGGAGAAGGTTGTATTTTCCCCATGTTAAGCCAGCTTTCCATAAAACGCAAAGGGTTCTTTGCAGGTAGTTCTACATCTGGCTCTACACCTAGGAAGGTATAAACATCTTTGGCACAAAACGAAACCCATTGTTTCGCTACTTTAGCATTAGAGCCTACTAGAGTTCTGCCTTCTGAGAACAGATAGTCTACAGTGTCGTACTCTCTTTGCAGTACTTCTCTAAGAAGTTGCTTAATCTGCTCTTCACACTGCCTAAAGGCTTCTTTACCTCTAGGAGTTTTTAGCTCATAAGTTAGTATTGCTTTATCAAAGGCAGAGTGTACTTCTAGCTCGTCTTGTGCAATTTTCTGCACTGCTTTGCCTATCGGCTGAAACAGTCCTGTATCACAAATTGTAAAGGTTACAGCAAAGGAAGCCATAAATTGAATTCGCTCCATAACCAGCATTGCTATAGTAAACATAAAAATAGCATTGTAGGTTTCTTGATTATTCTCCACTAGACCTAGTGCATATTTATGCCCTATAGTATACGCAGTAGAGAATACTTTACCTACAGTCTCTAACCTAGAAAACATTTCATGTATCTTTAGTATTTCATCGAGAACTTCATTTGGGTTATCAAAGCAAGTTCTTACTATTTCAGAGTATGTAGCAGTATGTATAACTTCATTATCTGAAATACGCTGCCACCCTGCCCACACCTCGCTAGAGGTTATGAACGGGGCTACTATTGGAGATAAACTTCTTGCAGCAATACTGTCAGCTTCCCATTGAAAAGCTAAAGTTTTAATCATTATGTCGTATGTATCTTTACTACAAGATTTAAAGTCAGCGTTACAGGATGAGTAATCAAACTCGTTTTCATCCCAATCTAAAGATTTCATAGTCTTATACAACTTCCAAACTTCAGGAAACTTCTTATGCACTGTATCAAATAAACCAGAATCCTGAGCGCCTAGAAAAATACTAGGCGCCTCGTAGTCTGTTTTTGCAGTATTAAATATCTTAGAATCAAGCATTATAACTCACATCCTCCGCTAGTGCACACAGCTCCTTCGGCATTTAACTCTGTGCCTTCAGAAGTTAAACTATTTACGTAGTACCTTGTTTTTAACCCCATTTTAATCAAGTAAAAGTAATCTTTTAACATTTCTGAGGATGTAATAACTTCATCGCCTATAAGCTTTCTATAGAAATCAGCACTTATAGATTGGTCAGTCCACTTCTGTACAATAGCATAGACATCTATCATATCTTTAGTTTTTATATCCCAAGCTCTTTCATACCTATTAGCTAACTTTTCTCCATCTGGAGCCGCCCAATAGCTTAAAATATTATTATCCGTTTTAATTAAGGTAAGGTCTCTTACTGGATATACACTATTAGGCATACCCGCAGACTTAGAAGATGCTTCCGTAGGCATATGAGCAACTACAGCGGAGTTTCTAATGCCTTTATTAGCTATAATTTCGGAACGTAACCACTCCCAATCATATTTGTTTTCTACAGATACTACAGAGTCTACGTTTTTGTTGTAGGTTGATATAGGCAGCCAACCTTCTGGCCACTTAGTCTTGTGCATCCAGGGGGCATTACCTAACTCCTTTCCTAGCTTTAGGGAAGCATTAATTAAGTGCCAAGAATGACGTTCTGCCACAGTATGTATAAAGTTTTTACCCTCTGGGCTAGAGTACCTAAAACCTTCTCTAGCCATTAAATGGGCCAAACCTACAATACCTACACCTGCATTCATTCTAGCTTTAGCTGTAACTCCTAAGTGAGGCAAAGCATAATCTGTTAGGTGTATACATTTATCAATCATTAGCAGTACATAGTATGCAGCTTTTTCATACACTGCTTCAGAGGTTATATTTGAAACTACTAAACCTCCTAAGTTACATAGAGCTATTTCACCCCTTCCATGGTCTTCTCTGCTGTACAGGTCTTCCATGCTTTGGTATTCTAAAGTAGGTTCTGTTATTTCAGCACACAAATTACTGCTGTAGATAACATCTTTAAAAGGTGTATGCCTGTTTATTTCATCTATTTGGTGTAAGTAAGCTCTACCTGTTTCCGAACCTTCGTTAAGTATAATAAGAATTAAGTCTCTAGCCGAGATATAAGACTTCTCAAAATTAGGGTCGTTTTCGTACTTGCTATACAACTCTTCAAACAGGTCTTGGTCTTTTCCATACATAGCTGTGTATAAGTCAGGTGCAGTAAAAAAGTTAAATGTAAATATTTTTTCTTTCTTAGCTGCTTTTCTAGCAAACAACTTATTAGTTCCCGCAGAGTAGTCCATGCCTCTAATCTTTTTATCTTCCGTAGACATAGGGTTTTTTAGTTGAGATATTACTTCTACTTCTGGGTCAAAAATATTGTAATACGTAGTGCAAGCTCCGCCTCTACCGTTCTGTTGGTTGGCCTTTATAGCCCCCACTAAAGCTCTGTAGTAAGGAAGTTTACCTTGGTGTATTATAGCTCCCCCACGTACTGGGTTTCCTAGAGATCTAGCTTGAGTATGTGAGCCTATTCCTGCACTCATCATAGTCATTGTGTATGCTATATGGTCTCCAATTGCTATACTCTTACCTGTATCACCTGTAGTATACAAGCAGCAAGATGCATAACCTCTTAAAGGTGTGCCTAAGTTTACAAAATTGGGTGTTGGCGCGTTAACTATTTTTAAGCTAAATAATTCGTACAAGTTATAAACGTCTTGCATTTTTCTATTTTCAGGCTGACTTTCTCCTAAAGCCATAGCCATCCGCATGTAAGTAAACTGCTGAGATTCATACTCTTTCCCTGAAACTCTATTTTTTATTGCATACTTCTGCCTACACTGATGTAGTTCGTAGTGTGAGCTTTTTAGATCCCTACTGTGTAGTATTACTTTCTCTAACTCTTCATACTCCTCATCCGTGTAGTTTAACTTAGTCATGAAACCTAAGTCATATAACTTGTTATGCAATGCTTGGATAGTAGGTAAGGTATCCTCGAATACTTCTTTATATATAAAGGAGGCATACAACCTTCCTGCCATTCTGTTATATGACCAACTGTCATAGTTTAGGCAGGTCTTTATAAGAGTTTTCTGTAGATCTACAGCACTACACTTTTCTGGAAGTACAGCTACAGTATCTAGCACTACGCTAGACCAGTCAATGAACTCACCTAGATCTTCTGCTGCCCACTCACCCCAATTATTAATTTTAGCAGGAGTAAAGTCCTCTAAAGTTCCATCTCTTTTAACTATTATCTTTATCACTATGAAATAAACCCCGCATTTTTTAACTTAATTATGTCATCTACAGATAGGCCATAATCTACTAATGCTTTTACAGAGTCTACCGTCGTACCCTTAGCTTCTGTTTCACTCTCTTCAAGGTCTAAAGTTGCACCTAGATGAGTAAACATAAACATCCCATTTTTATCATAAAACATACCTGAGTCTGGGTAATACTCTATTATATACCTGCCCACTTCATTACTCCATATATTAAAAAGCCTATTAAAAAGAATAAACCTATAATGCCCGAAATCCAAAGAGGGGAAAGTACCCACCACCAACTCCACGCTATATATCCCGTAAGCTTTAGCCCAATAAACAATACAGTCAGTAACCCTACAAAACCAATACCACCACTACTATTATTTGCCTGTTGATCCATGCCCTTTAGCTCCTCTATCTGATTTTTTAAGTTCTTTAACAAAGTTAAATCTAGCTTCTATTACTGGTAGTATAAGCAGCTGTGCTACTCTGTCAAATTGTTCAATCTTTACGTCTACTGCCCCTCTATTAACTAAGGTAAGCATAATTTCGCCTGTGTAGTGAGCATCAATTACACCTACAGTATTAGCTAAGCCTACTTGGAACTTAGTACCTAATCCACTTCGGGGTGTTATTACCCCTACGTAACCTGAAGGTATATCTATGTGTACTCCTGAGTTAATTTGTCTCTTAGTTCCTGATTCTAGTGTAAAGTCTTTACTGTTACTTTTTAAGTCGAAGCCTGCATCTGTGTTGTGTGCCTTTTCTGGTATGCAACCAGGAGCACAAATAGTTTCTATATCAATCATCTTTTAAGTATTCCTTAGCTTCAATTTCTTCACCATTAATAATAATATGAGTTGCGATCCCACGGGCACACATCTGGTACGCGTCAAGATATAAGTCTTTTCCATCTAAAATTCTCTTGAATTCTTTTTTCTTTGTATATGGTTCTATAGCGTGTTTTAAATACTCAGCTAAAGAATCGTTTAAAGCTATGTATCTATCTCCTACTTCTCCTCCCTTACCAAAAAGACCTGTACTATAATTATGCAGCATGCAAATGCTGTGTTGATATACTACCCTCTTTGATCCAGCCAAAAATATTATAGCAGCCATAGAACTAGCTTCTGCGTCCATTATAGTTATGGTTCTCCCACCAAACACTTCCTGAATTAAAGCAATTATTTTTTGACCAATAGCCACCTCGCCTCCACCAGAATTAATTCGTATTTCTAATATATCATCGCCGCCAGACGCTCTTAGTGCCGCTATTACTTGATCTATTTCCCTGTTCTGTTCTAACACATCAGACAGATATAATGTATGGTGTGTGCAGGTATAAATAACTTCTGTTAGATATAAGTATTTTAATTCTTCGTTTTTTTGACTCATATTTTTGCTTCAATATCCTCTATATTTTCTTTCCCTATTGCTTCGTCGCAATAAGTTAATAAGTCCATAAGCTCATAGTTCAGTAGAAGCCTATCTCCAAACTCGTTAAGATTTTGAATATGTTTATACTTTTGATCTATAGGTAAAGCGTCATATATATCTAAAGCACTGCCATATTCTTTCAGTAAGCTAAAGGCTCTTTTTGGCCCAATACCTGCAACACCCGGAACATTATCCCCTGTGTCGCCTTGTAGTACTTTTAAGGAAATATACTGCTCAGGCTCACAGTCATAATGTTGCTTCCAATTACTAAGAGTAATTTCCTTTCTAGTTACATAGGAGAACCTAGAAGTATTTTCACTAATAAGTAAGTCCCAATCTTTATCTGACGAAACTAACCAAGAGTGGTCAAACTCATCGGTTTTGTACTTGATCAAATAGGCAGCTATATCATCCGCCTCAACTCCTTCATACATTAGTATAGGAAAACCTGTCTCTTCTAGTAATTCTAGAGTCTTTTTATAATCATTAAAAAACTCTTGAAACTCCAAGGATTCTGCTTCTGTCTGCTTAGCTCTTAGCACATTTCTGTTTCCCTTATACTCAGGATAAATACCCTTTCTATAAGAAGACCCTTTCTTATCCGCAGTTATTATTATTTTTCTACACTCATAAGACTGGGCTAGAGACCTAACTGTTTCTAAGTACTTAGCTGCGTAGTTCCTAGTCTTTGCATTTTTGTACCTGAAGGCTAGATTCAATGAATCCACAATTAATACATTGTTGAAGCTCGACTTATCACTTAACTTAGCGAATTTTTTTCCCATATTAACCCTTTATAAATTTAGGCTTATCTAAAAGCCAATCTTCTAGTAAAGCAATGTATACATCTAAGTGAGAATAGTACAAGTATCTATACTCTTCAACAGGTTCATCCTGGAAACAAACGAAGACCTTACTCCTATCATACTTGAATATTAAAAGTGGTCGTTTTTGTACTTGCTTACCCTGCCTAACTGCTTGAATCCACCACTCCTCTATCTGTGGAGTTTTGTGGGTTAGTAGTCCACTGTTTATGTGATCAGTTGCGTAGCCCTTAACCTCAACAGCAAAAATATTGCTTTCATCGGGTATATAAAGGTCAGCTTTAAGTTTGTGTACTTCATTTAATGCGCCAGAGCCGGGCACTCTTTCCCACTTTAAACCTGTAAGCTCTGTAAGTTTCTTCTTTATACCTGCCTCAATGCGCGCCCCTTTGGCACGGCTATCTATTTTAGCCATTAGTTAAAGGATCCCACTTATTACTTTTACTTAAGTTTTCAGTTGCTGTTATAACCTGTATATTATCAGCACAATGTAATCCTGACACAAGTTTTCCTTGTAAAGGAACTATATGATCGACATGCCATTTAACGCCTGTTAGTTCTTCCCTATTGTCTGCATAATACTGCTTGTTCTTAAGATTTTTACAAGCTTTACAAGTTATGCCGTTTTTACGCCTGTTATCCTTACTAAACAAGTCAAAGGTTTTTACTTCACCACATTTCTTACATACTTTTTCATTTATAATTTCAGTAGCCATTTACTGCCCCTCTATATTTGATATATCTTCACTATTCTTAACAACTAAAACCTGAGGAACTAGAGGATGATCATACTCGTGGGAAATAATAAAGGTATTTAAGTTTTCCTGCATAAGTAATGAAACTAAAGTGTCCTTTCCTTCATCGTCTAGCACACCCATTATTTCGTCTAAAAAGAGTAGGTTTAGTTTAGTTTTACTTATATTAGCCATGAGCTTACGTATAGCTAATACTGTAGCGGTGTTCACTCTAGCTAACTCTCCCGCAGACAAGGCTGCAATACTTATGCTTGTTCCTTGATCTACTATCTCGATATTCAGTTTATCTTTTACTAATACAAACACTAATTGAAATCTACCAGAAGATAGCTCGGTTAGGTACTCATTTATCTCTTCTTCTAGGGCTTTAACTACGAACTCTAATTTGTAGGTTATAAGTCCCGACGTGCTGAAAGAATCTTTGAGCATTTGTAGAATAGCCACTTTATCTTGTATAGTAGCAGTTTTTGTTCTAGTATCCTGTACAATTTTTTCATGAGATTTTAACTCCTCTAAAACTACATCAATTTTGGCATTATGTGTCTGGGCTTTAGAGTTCCTAGACCTAGTGCCTTCAAATATTTCTTTATCTTTAACTATCTGTGCTTCTAGCTCTATAGCCTGATCAGCCAGCTCCGCATCTACAATCACACTCTCGGAAATATCTGGGTCTATATAGTTTGTTAGCTTCTCAAACTTGAATATAGCAGACTTGTGTTTACCGTATGCCTGATTTTCTGTTTTAAGTATTTCCAGCTCTTTAGCTTTAAAGGTACCTTGCTCACTTTTCACCTTTATGAAATTGCGTCGGTTTACTACTATACTACTAACATCCTCTGCTGGGATATTTTGCAAACAGGATTTGCATATTTTATCCTTACCTTTTTCTTCTAGCGATACTATATCTTTTTTTGCAGTAGCTACCTCGGTAAGTAAAACTTTCAGTTCCACTTCTAGGTCTGTCATTTCTGACTGAATAGGCTTAGCTTTGTTGTAAGTAAGTAGATCCTTATCTATTAAAGCAAGTTCGGACTTATACGTGTTGTTCCTATTTATTTCTTCATTAATCTTTTTAATATTAGCTATATCTAGCCTAACTGCTGCTAACTTGTCTACTGCCTCTGTATTAAGAGGTAGCTCAACTTCTTCTGTTTTCTCAGTGAAGTCAAATTCTTTATGGGCTGCCAACCACGTAGTGGACGCGCTCATTTGCCCAGAAATATAAGTCAGTTTAGTACTTACTGCTTTATGCTCAGCTTTGAACGTTTCGTGCAGACCTAGGTACTCGTCTAGGTTGAATAAGGATATAAGGAATTTCTTTCTCTCTGTATCTGTAGCTTTCAAAAACTGTAAACTGCTTGTGCTACTCTGGTATGTTAATTGTGTGTATAACTTGTAATCAATTCCTAGTATATTAGAGATCTGAGCATATGTCCCTGTGGCTGTATGGCTAGATATATCCTCTCCTGCCTGAATTAAAATCAGTTTTGTACTAGCACCTTTTCTCTGTAGTTTTACTATGTACTGTATATCATTAGCTGAAAAGTAGACTACGCTATCTACAGCACATCCTTCTAATGCTCTATTGGGTATATCTGCTTTCTTTATACCTTTGCTATTCTTACCAAATAGAGTTTCCTCAAGTATCAAAGGTATAGAACTCTTACCTGAGCCATTAACCCCACATATTTGTGTGAGTGAATCTTTAGTAAAGTCTATCTCATTATCACTACCATAAGAAAACCAATTGTGGAACCTAAGCTTTTGAATAGTAATCATCAAAGACCCTCACTACTTTAGAAATTTCTGTATCTGATAAAGCCTGAATCTCTTCTAAGTATATTATCAATTCTTCCCTCATATCTTTATTTCCTAAATCAAGAGTTGCTGAATACTCTCTAGTTACTAGCTTCTTGTCTATTAGGTCATTTTTAGAATCTACCCCTGCTAGCTCTAAGCTAGACCCTTTTATCTCATATATAGTATGGTGAAAAGCTGTAGATATAGCATCTTCAGGATCGCTTATGGTTTTCTTTACTAATTGGGGTAGGTTTAGTACTATCCACTCGTGTGAATGGTCTTCGGTATCAAAGAGTAAAACCCCAGTCTTGACTTCTTTTCTATGAAAGGAGGTCGTTAGAGGACTCCCAGGATATAATATATTCCTTTGACTATTTGTGTAGCTATGCAAATCGCCTGCTAATACTGTAGTCCATCTTTTGAAAAACTGTAAGTCTACCTCAGCAACCACATGTGGAGGTATGTCCGCACGTACGTGTGTGCATAGAAGGTCTGAATCTAGTTCAGTGAATTCATCTTTACCTATTTTGTAAAGTTCAGTATAAGGTAAGAAGTCAATTTTCTCACCAAGTACTTCTATTTGCTGAGCACCTAAAAGTACTTTGACTTTAGGGTTTAGTGACTCGGTTACTGGTTTCAATGTTTCAAAGAACGTGTAACCTTTTCGCGTACTCTCATGGTTGCCGTCATAAATATACGTATCTATAGGCAGGCACGTAACCAATTCAAAATAGAGTTGAAGCTCTTGGAGATTGGGCGCCTTATCGAAGATATCGCCTCCAAGAATGATTATATCTGCTCTTTCTGCTAAAGCGCATAACTCTTTAAAGAACATAGAGAACCTATTCTTTTGCCAGTCTCTTGGCACGTTTTTCTGACCTACCTTGATGTGTAAATCCGCTGTGAACAAAATCTTCATATTTCTCCAACAAATAAAAAAGCCCCACAATAAATGGGGCTTAATTAAGTAGTTACTTACTAGTATCTAGAAAGGGATATCATCGTCTAAGTAATCAGTGTTTTTAGCTTTTTTCATGACATCTTCATCGTCAGAATCATCATCTTTAAGATTATCAACTGCTTCTTCGTCCACATTAGATTCTTCTTCTTCTGGAAGAATTGAACGTTTCAAGAAAGCTAACTGATCTGCTGGAGATTGACGAGGGTAGTACTCTTCAATCGTTTTAGCGGCTTCTATAAGTGCTTTTTCATCTTCTGTTATAGGTTTTTGGTTCTTTTGGCACTTTAACACATCAACAGTATATTCTACGTTGAAAGCTTTAGGCCCATTTTTCTTACGACTAACTACTACGTCCCAGCCAGTTTCTAAGTCTGTTGGATCTCCTAAATCCTCAGAAGCTAAGATAATTTGCTCAAACATTTTCTTTTTAAGCCCCATAGCTTTAACAGTTCCAGTAGCTGGGTCGATGCATAAAACCATGTAAGACCAGCCGCAGTTAATATCTGGAAAGTACTCAGCTACATAATCTTTTTCTACGTTTGTAAATCTTTCTTCATCTCTGTCAAAAGAGAGACATTCAATAGGTACGCTTCCGCTACCATCACGTGTTCGTACCCAATATACATAGCGTGGTAGAATATCACCAAACATACGAAAGACATTTGAGCCGTCTTTAAATTTGAAGTATTCTAGCTCACCTTTTTTAGCAGAACCGTTTGTTTTATTGAATTTAATCGCCATTCTTTGTTTCCTCTTAGTCCCTACTCTGTAGGTACATTTTTAAAGTAAATTAAGCCATTCTTTATTTCTAGCAACTTATTCAGTCTTAGCTTATGAACTGGTAAGTCTGCAAACTCGATTGGAATTGTTTTTATACCTTTAGTGGTATACTCTAAGTAGTCTCGCTTGCCTGCTAGATATAAATACACTATACGTTCGTCTATGGTTGTATTCTTTATTAATTTCTTATTTGTTTTACTATTATAGCAAATATAAGCTTCGTCTTCAAGTAAAAATGAGGGGAGGGGTCCGGCTACTGCGTATGTATCTAAGTTACTAAGTAACTTGCCCTTTATTCGTCTTTCTAAGTGGTATAAAATATTCCTGCCATCACCTTTAAATGTCTTCAGTAAAGCAGGCATATTATATCGTATTATCGCACTCATAACTGAATCTCTTTAACTTTATAGCCCATATTAATATAGTAATTTAATCTTCCTGCTGCTTGTCTTTTACCTGTAGCACCCCTATAACATATGTCTATCAGTAAAGGTGCTTGCTTACCTTCGTATTCGCGCGTTATACGCCCTATTATTTGCTCTAGCATACCTAGGTTTAAATGACTGATAGGAAATGCTAAGATACAACAACTAAGTATATCTATTGATATTCCTTCTTTGAATATGGAAGTGGTACCATATATAGCATTTATATCGGTGAACACTCTCTTAAGTAAAGCCTTACGATCTTCAGTACCCCCCGTTACTGAAACAGAACTAGGTGTCAAGGAGGCACAGTATTCTAAGTACTCTACTCTATCTCCTAGTATTATAGTTTTTCTACCCTCCGCTATGCACGTTTTAGCTAGGTCTATAACTAAGTGCCTGTGGTCTAGGTTATTGGCTAGAGTATTAATCTTAGTTGCCCAAGGTATCATTCTATTACTAGATAACTCAAAGTCTGTGTAAACCATAGTAACAGTAGGTTTCATCCTATTCTGCTCTTTAGGTACATAAAGCTTTTTGCCGAAGTAGTCTGGTAGCATTATATGCTTCTTATCGCGTCTGTTAAGCGTAGCGGATAAACCTATTTTAATACTTGCTTTTGACTTGTCTATTATATTCTTGAAGGTTGTTGCAGGGCAATGATGCGTCTCGTCCATTATCAGTAGCCCAAAGAGACCAGACACATCATTAGCTATCTTTGTAAGGGTTTGAACGTTAGCAATTACTACAGGCTTATCAATCTCTTTAAGCCCACTGCCTATGACTCCTGCTTTCACACCAAACATTTTAAAGTATTCATCCTCCCACTGCTGACGCAGTGGCACATTATGAACCACTATCAATGTTTTTAATCCAAGCTTAGCAGCTATAGCTAGCGCAGTAAAAGTCTTTCCATACCCCGGAGACGCGTTTATAATACAATCACCTGTAACTAAGTCGTAAATCTCTTGTTGATCCTCTCGCAGTACTATATTATTAGCCATACTAGGAAATCTAAAAGGTGGTGCTACGCGCTTATTTTCTACACTCCAGCCTTTAGGTATTAAATCTGTTCTTCCCGAAGGTATAGTTATTGCTCTCTCGCCTATACAAGTTACATTACAAACTACTTCAGGTAATGCTTCTGGGTTGGAGGGCTGAAAAGAGTAAGTTAACTTACCTTTTAAAGACTCTAAAAGTTCATCGCTATATGTTAGGTATATTCTATTACTTATTACTGCTTTCATTATAGTCTTTTCTTGAATGGTTTTATATAGTTTTCCTCCAAACTATATAGCATATAATATGCCCCATATTTTACAATACAGGCATATTTATAGGAAGTATCACATATATTACTAGGTATTACTAGAGGAGTTGGATATTCCCAAAAATGCACTATAGCTTTAGAATTAGCAAAAATAACGCTCTTAATTTCAAAACACAAAATATCACACCTTTTAGTTTTCTGGTACTTAAAGATAGCTCCACTATTATCTACAAAGGTATCATTGGTTTTTGCGCTTACTACTAAGTCTCTAGGGTTTTTAACTATGGTCTTAAAGGGATAGATATTGCTATCCCTCATTTTCAACCTTCTAACACCTATAGTATCTCCTTGAAGGTTTCTATTGTCTAATACATATGATTGCCAGTGTGTATGTACATATACAATATTGTCTATAGTTTCTAGTTTATTGTACTGCCGCATTTTGAATACTGGAAAAACTATTTCATGTAGCTCCATTATGCTACCAAGTCATCTAAAGCAAAGTTCTCAATTTCTTGATCTACAAAATCATCTATAGGAGTAACGAAGGAATAATCGTCTCCCATCTCTACATCAATACCTACAGCGCTACCAGGGATCATAATACCCATATCTCTTTGTGTTTCTTCTTTCATTATTTCTAGGTATCTATCTACGTGTTCAAACTTAACTTCTGCAATAATACTGTCATGTACTAGAGCAAATATCTTAGCATCTATATCTTCTTCTAGTACTCTACGATGAGTATTAAAAGCCGCAATAAGATTAAGGTCTGAGCTAACTGACTGTATTTGGAAGTTAACACCAGAACGAACTGCATGTCCTGAAACTGCCCTATCATTAGAGAAAGCATTTTTAAGTCTACGTTTTCTACCGAAGAAAGAGTAAAGCTCTCCATGTTGTTTAATAAGGTTTTTCTGTAGGTCTAACCATTTTTTAAGTCTAGGGAAGTTACCAAAGTATTCGTTGATAATCTCTTGTGCTTCTTCTGTAGATTTGCCAATAGATTCTCCTACCTTAGCTGCGCCTGACCCGAACAGGATTCCAAATGTCACCGCTTTGGCAGCCTGCCTATATTCTTTGAAGTGCTCTGCAATGTCTTCCACAGGACAAGTTAAGTTAAAGGCAATCTTAGCCATTGAACTATGGAAGTCGCCTCCCTCTGAGAATACCCTCATTAAGTTCTTGTCTCCTGATAACACAGCAGCGCAATACATTTCTGCTGTTTTAAGATCTTGGCTTATTATTACATAGCCTTCCTTAGCTTTTATACACCTTTTAACAGTTTTATCATCCCTAGGAAGCTGTTGCATGTTTAACTTGCCACTAGAAGATAATCTTCCTGATGTAGTAGCACAAAGATTAAAGTTGGTTCTAAGTCGCCCGTCAGTGTCTAAGCCTAGTAAAATCTTATCTAAATATGTAGACTTGATTTTTAACTTTTTCTTATATTCCGCTATAGCTTTTGGTAGCTCATGCAGCTCAGCCAGCTCTCCTAGAACTTCTTTGTCTGTGGATACAGCACCAGTATCCGTACGTTTATCTGGGAGAGGAAGTTTTAACCTTTCAAAGAATACTTCTCTTAAATGCATTACTGAGTTAGGGTTGAAAACTTTATTAGTTTCTGCTTCGAACTCTTTAACTACATCAAAGGTGTAGAAGGTCTCTTTTAACTTCTTTAGGTCTTCACTAAAGATACCTTGGGCTTCCTTAAGCCTATCAATATCAAAAGGTACGCCATTCTCTTCCATATCCACTAAGAACTTCATAGCTGGTTGCATTATGTTAGTATAAGCGGCGTTAAGGTTTTCACTTTTCTGAATAATTGGATTAAACATACCAAATAACTCTACAGTAGCTGCAGCATCTATAGCCGCATAGTCTGCTAGAATATCAGAGGGAATTAAGTCATAAGTAAACTGTGCTTGTTTAAGTTTGAACTTTTTACAGTAATCTTTTTTGAAATCATCTAGTGCTTTATCATAGTTGCCTAAATCTGTGTACTTGATACTTAACTGTTTTAGTCCGTGTGTTCCTGGAGTTTCATCTAGTAAATAGTGCATCATTAAAGTATCTTCAACTTTATCAAATTTAAAGTCGAAGTGGTACTGTAGCATTTTAATGTCGAACTTAGCATTGTGAAATACACAAGTTTTCTCTAGGAATAACTTCTGCATAGCCTCAGCTACGTCTTCATCTACATAGTCTGAATCAATATAGTAACCAAACTTATTCTTATGAGATAAGGAAATACCAAGAACATAACCATCTCTAGGGTATAGTGCGGTTGTCTCTGTATCTACAGCTAAGAACTTGAAAGGAGCATTACGTAGTTTATTAACTATCTTTAAAGCCATACCAGAGTCTTGTATAAAATGAGTCTCTGCTGCAACTATCCCTTTATGCTCTCCTGATACATAAGCATTAATATTCTCTACTGCTTTCTCAAAAGCAGGTAAGCTTTCTGGCTTAATTTTAGCCATAGCGGGATTAGTTAAAGGCAAGAACTTCTCTCCTAAGAGGTATCCTTGCGTTGTTGTTATACCTGTAATTTTGGCACAGAACTTTGCAGCTTCTGCACCTACTAAGATTACAAAGTCATAGTTATCTACTAGAGTTAAGTCTAATGTAATGTCTTTCTTTAGTATTTTATCTTTTCTAACATCAGATAAGTGCAGGCTATCGAAATCGAAATCGAAAAAGCTGCTGTATCTAATATTGGTTTTATACTTGTCTATAATAGCCACTTTAGGCATCGTCATATAGTACTCCTTTTAATTCGTTTACATCATCGTGCGATAAGCTACCTGGGTCTACATCGTCACCTAATTCTATCCCTTCTACTATAAATTCTTTAGATATGTAACTTTCTAAGTTTTTAGATGCTACCCTACCTGCCTGGTCTCCATCATACATTATATAGATTTTTGTAACGCCGCGCAACTTAAAATTCAATAACCTCTGTAAGTTTTCTTTCTGGTTGTCGCGTTTCTTAGTTGCTCCAAATGCAGTACCAAATGTGCATACTGCATTAGTCAGCCCTTTATCGTATAAGTTAAGCATATCAAACATGCCTTCTACTAAAATAATAGAATTGTTTATAGGCTTAGTGTCATAAGGATACAAAGGTACATTCATTCCTGGTGGGTCGAATATATACTTAGGATCAACGTCAGAGTACATATGTCTAGCATTAAAGCCAGCAAGGTTGCCATTCTCTTTTCTAATAGGAAACACAATTCTATCCTCATAGTCTTTGTGAGTAAAGGCTTGAAACTCTGTTAGCGTTTGTACCGATAAATCCCTAAAAGGAGCAAGAAAGGGCTCTGATCCTAAAGGTATTGTAAAGTTGTCCTCATACATTTCCCTTATCTTACTTTTTAACATTAGTACTCGGTTATCCGACATTGAAACTATAACGTTAAAATGCTGGTAGATATTGCCTGAGTGTCCGCAGGCTAGACAGTGAAATATGCCTGTTATTTTATCTACTCTCTGTGAGGGGTTAGAATCATCATGCTCGGGGGACAGACACTTTATCAGGTAGTCCCCTCCGCTTTCCCTATACTTTACACCTTGTTTATTTAGTAACTCCTCTACGTTCATACTCTTAGCCCTTTTTTAGAATGGTATATCATCCGCAGACCTTTTGACTTTCTTTCCGCCAATAGATTTCACTTTCTTACTATCATCCGGCTCATCGTCCCCCATACTCTCAACAATGTAGTCCTGAGGGGATATACACAGAGATTCCCAATCTATTCCACTAGCGAACTTAGTAGGTGGAATATTACGTGCTTTAGTAGTTTCAAATGCAATATGGTCTTTACCAGCTTTTAAAATTACTGCTATATCCACAGCATCAAGCAGTCCTTTTGAGAACCTAGCCTCACCAGTTTTATCAATTTGGTAAGGTGCTACTATAACTATATTATGCTTTCTAGCAAGGTTCTTAAGTCCTTTAGATAAAGTAATCTGTGATTGCCAGCTATAAATATCCTCTATTTCAATCTGGTTAACATAGTCTACTACTACTAACTTCAGTTTTTCTCCAGCTTGAGACTTTAACTTTTGTATATTCATATCTATATCAGCTAAAGTTAACTGCTGGTTATCAATAATAACCATCTGATTTTCGGGTTTTAGCTTCTTAGTTTTTTGCAGTTCTTTTTCAAACGCTTTATAGTCTCTATCTTGTGTAAATTTGTCGTACAAAGCATCACTATCTAAGTACATATCCTTAAGCACTTTAGCTACTCGTCCATGTTCTACGTCACTAAGGTTATTCTTTCTAATAGCTGCGAATTTAACACCAGCTAAAGAAGATAACATTCTCCAATATATTTCTTGCGCTCGCATTTCTATACTAAACAAAGCAGAAGTATTCCCCTGCATATATTGGTTTAGTACTAGTGCAACCGCTACTATAGACTTACCAGACCCGCGCTCTCCGCCTATAAGTACTAGTTCTGTAAGTGCAATACCACCAGTAATGGCATCGAAGGAATTATTAATTCCTAAGGGCACTCTTAGTCCTAGCTCTTCATCTTCTGCTAAGCTTAAGTCTGCCACCGTATAGACTTCCTCTGCAATATGTGTTTTTTCTTCTAAGTAAAAAACTATGTCAGTTAATGCCCTTTTTATTTCTTGGGTATCCATAGCTGTTATAGTATCTAAAAAGGTATCCAACTTGGTTAGTGTTTGGTCTTGTGTATACTGGTCTACTAAGGCTTCTATTAGAAGCAACCAGTCAATATCCTCGGGCACCTCTAAAGCTTCTAGCGATTTAATATTGTTCTTAGTTAGCCCGTCCCTGCTAACTAGTAATAGATCATAGAAAGAAGGGAGTGCATTATGTTTTGTATAGAACTTATTTATAGCTGTATAAATATTAACGTAACCAGCCCCAAAAAATGAAGGCTTTAATTTAGGGAATATTTCAAGGGCTTCGGAAGGCACAGATAGCAGCTTATGTAATACTATTCCTGAAACATCTGTAGCCATTGTTTACTCTTCTTCTACTAGTTTGGACTCATTATCTACAATGAGTTGGTTTAAAATAGTCTCTACCTTAGAAAGAACTTCTCTTCTTAATTCTGCTAACCTATCTTGGTAGAGAAATTGTCCATCTTCGAAAAACGACTCTACCTGCCTTCTAGTTATTAGCTCCTGAAGCCCGAAGTATATGTGACTCTCAGGGCTATCCCCTGTAGGTCTTATAGTTACGTGCGCTTCGCTACCGTATAAATGTTTTAAGTTTTGCGATATTTCTTTGGCGGTTAGAAACTCTCTATCCTCAAAAGTTAATGTTACCTGCATTTACGAACTCCCCTTCACTTATTTCTACGCCTTTAGCTCCTACTAACTCTGCTCTAAAGTAATGCTCTTTCAGATAACTTTTTAAAGCTTCTATATCGTAAAAAGCGCCTAAACAAAATAGGTCCCCTTCTCTAGACCTTATCAAGCCCATCACCGCTTTTACACTGACAGGTTTATTAATCAAATCTAGTTCTGTTCCTGCTATACACGAACCATCAGTTTTCCACTTACTAACTACCCAATCATCACTTAGCATTTCAATTTCACCTACAATAGGGTATAATTTGTCTGCTCCGTTATAACTATGTATTGTTACCTTACTTCCAACCTTAGTTTTAAAAGTCTTATTCTTATCGAACATTGTATTTTCTCCAGAGCGAAAAAAGCGGAAGAAGGAAATTTGTACTCAAAACTCCTGCTCCCGCTTATTTAGTTTAACTTAGTGTTGTTTGCTTACTACGCTTTTTCTGCGATTTTAGCCGCACGTTTAGCACCATCGTAATCTTTTGCTTTTAGCTCCCGATGTGTTAGCATAGTTTTAACACCACGCTCTGTTTTATCAATGCTAGTAGCTATTTCTGCTACTGTTAATTCAGTAACATCTAAGTCAACAAAAGGATCTGCTACTGTTTTAGAGGCTACATCACGTTGCTTAGGTATATCCATTCCATGTTGGCGATTTAAGCTAAGAGCTTTACCACGGATAGAGCGGATATCTTTACCAAGTGCTTCTGCGATATCTTCAATGTATGCGCCCGCTTTAGACATTTTTACAAATGTAGCTTCTTCAGCATCTGAGTATTTTTTAGCTACTTCTTGCTTAGGTGTTGGTTTAACATGAGAAGTTAATTCCATGCTAAGTAATTTACCTTGAATAGATTTAGCACCGTGAGAGCCGTCCAATACTGTACCTGCAATTTCAGCATAAGTATAGCTACCTGAGTTGCTTTCTACGAAGTCACGTAACGTAACTTCTTCTGTTTCTGTAAAGCTTTTTGTACGTTCTTTAACAGATGATTCAACTACGTAACCCATTCTACGTAATTTAGCTGCTACTGAGCGAGCTGATGTGTCTAATTCTACTGCTGCCGCTTCTGCTGCTGCATTGGTGATTTCTACACCAGAGTCTGCACCTACTAAGCCAGTTAAAGTAGCTTCGCGTTCTGCATCCCATTTTGGTAATGTTGTTGACATGTTTATTTTATCCTATTAATTAATTCGGTTAATGATACTATTTCGATTCCTAGAGACTCTGCTTTCTTCTCTTTGCTAGAACCTTTGTACTCTTCACAGACTAGATAATCTGTTTTAGCTGTGACAGAGCTTCCAACTTTCACACCTGCGCTATTTAGAAACTCTTGTATTGAGCTTCTAGTATGTCCTTCTATCTTTCCAGTACAACAAACTGTTAAACCTGTTAGTTTTATACTATCTAAAGTAACTGTTTGTTTCGTTGCTGAAAAATTAAAGTCTATACTTTTATACACAGGGTACTCGCCAGCTATCCAGTTCATTAGACTAGCCGTTGCTTTCTCTCCTAAACCTGCTTCTTTGCAGATTAGTGGAGTAATCTCTTCTATTGAAGATATTAGTGTAGCTAGTTTATCTCCCGCTGACTTCCCTATAAGAGGGACACTTAGCGCGGAAATAAAAGTAGCTATTGTCATTCTTTTAGACTTTACAAGCTCAGCATATAACTTAGCTCCCATCGTTTCACCCATAATGGAAATTAACTCCGCTTCTGTAAGCTCGTATAGTTCTGGTATAGAGGACAGTCCTAGTTTTTCTACTGTCTTTTCTCCAAACCCTTTTATTTTAGATTTTTTACAGAAGTTCTCTACTCTTTTAGAGTTCTGAGCCTCGCAGCTTTTATTCTTGCAAAATAACTGATCCTTTATGCGATCTAATAGTGAACCACAGCAAGGACAATCACTGATAATATGTACCTTAGCAGATGTGCTCAAATATATCTCCTTGTTGTTGTCTTTTTTTCTTTTTTTCATTATATATATTATACCAAAGTAACATATAAAGTACAAGTCAATTTTTACCGACCCACGCGTATTGCTTTTTAATTAGTCTATTTTTCGTGTGGTCGGCGCGGGGTTAAAATCAGTTTACCTTCCCCAAAATTTTAGGTATTACCCCACCTGATCTGCTTACTAATATTGTATCCCCAATACATAAGCCCATATCTTCTATGAACCCAGGATTATGTAGTGTAGCACGAGTAATCTTAGCATCATCAATAACTACCTCTGTGAAGATACCTACAGGAGTAACTTTCCCGCTCCCGCCCACGCCCCAGATTACTTCAAGTAGTTGAGTCTCTTTAATCTCTACATCGGAAGACAACTTTCTAGCATAAGCACCTCTAGGGTGTCTAGCAGTATAACCTAATGCATAAAATTGGGGGTTAGAACCTAACCTGAATACTTTACCGTCCGTAGGGTATTTGTGCTCTAAAGGTAACAAAGTTACAACAAGAAACCCGTTACTTCTCAACACAATCATATCTTCGTAGTATGACTCTGTAAGTAAGTAGTCTACAGCCTGTACGCTATAGGCTATAAAGTCTAGGTTAGGTATTCTAGTTTTAAACTCTTCTAAGTCTTTCAGGTTTAAAGCACCTGAAGCATAATTACGAGAGTTTTCAATACTTTTATCCTTTACTACTACTTCCCCTACTATCTGTACACTTCCCTTCTGCTCAATAGTATTTGGTACTAGAAGTAACATTTTAGACGTTATATCCTGCCCTATAGTACCATCCCCTCTAGTAGCTGCTACGGCTAATGTTCCATCAATATAAGTTAGCTCTACTGCGGCACCATCTAGCTTATCAGTTTCATGCCATAGCTCTCCCTTACTATGCAGGGGATATTTTTCCTCGTCATATACTTTAGTAAGCGAGTACATTTTAAATAAGTGAGTTACAGTACTATCAGCTTGGTCTGCTCCCAAAGCTTCATAGTTATAAGATAGCTGTAAAGCATCAAACTCAGCGTCCGACATAACAGGGCTACCATTATAGTATTCCTTGCTCGCTCTATCTAATAATTTATGTACTGCATTACTCATAGGTCTACGCCTTTGCTAGTGCTAATTGATATACTGTTTTTTCATCAAAGTCAATGAAAGGAATCCCATTCACATAGCTAGACGCTTTAATTTTAGGGACATTCGTTTTTTCTTTGTTAGTAAAAGATTTACCTTTTAGGGTTTTCTTCACAACAAATTTAATTGCTGGAACTTTACTGTAAGGTTTTTTACGAGAATACGTAACAATATCTTTTAGCGCGGCTTGCGCTTGCCCATCGTTAGGAAACTGCTTCAAGTGGCGTTCTAGCTTACGTGCTTTATTTTTAGCGTAACGTCTCTCGAACCTATAGGCACTGTACCGTTCTTTTTGTGCTGCTGTTACTTTCATTTTAGACATTATCTTATCCCTTTTTTGTTATACGCACTATTTCGGAATGTGCTTTTATTTCTATCTCTTTAAGATCTAGTGCTTCTAGTAATGATGCCACTGTTAATTCAAGTTTTTCTACTCTGTCTTTTAAGAAAACTGCTCGTATTCCTATTAACGGGTCATCAAGCTTACACGAAATCTCTAGTGGGTAGTTATAGTTTTTTCTAGTAATCCTATTTCCTTTAGCACGGCCCTTAACTCTTTATCCTTCATACTATTTCTCCTGTACTCTAATACCTAAATTACTCTCTAGATGAGTTAAATCTCCTAGCTCATAAGCGGGTTGATACGCATGTTCTTTTTGATTTCCTAGCAAGTAAATGGAGTAAACATTTCCGTGGTTTTTATCCTTCTGCCATAAAGCTTTAATTCTTGCAGGAGTATTATACCTGGCACTAAATACTAAATCCCCTTTCTTGTACTCTTCTCTATATCCACCATCTGGCAACACTACTGGGTTGAAGTAGCTACTACCAGTCTCCCTTAAAGGTACACCGTTCGTTTCTAGTGTTTGCTTTATAATACCTGCGCTTCTAAATGTTCTTTCAGAAATCTCCTGCATAGGAGTACCTTCTATTAAATATTCCTCTATTATATACTTAGCATCATCAGTAGTAACTGCTTTACTACGCATCTCTGCTCTTTTACGTTTAGAGAAAATTATTCTTTCCTGGTACTCCTCGATTAGTGTACTTAACCTTTTGGTATTGTAAGAAATATTAAGTATTCCACATGCCGCTTTTTTAGTAATAGGGGGTTCTGCACTTAATAGCTCAATTACTTTTAGCATATTAGCACCATCTAACTTCTCATGATCTTTAACTTTAGTTCTAGCCATAACTTTCCGCCCCTTTACCAAATTAACTTATTTACTTACTTTCTGCAGCTACTAACTGTGTCATAATACCTGCTAGGTATACTGCCGCTTTACCTGTTAGCTTATCTAAGATTTCTTGGTCAATATCCGCACCATTATCTGTTATAATCTTAGCTAAATCATTAATAGCTTGAGTTTTATTAACTCTAGTAGATGCCGCACCTTCTTTCTTAGCAGCTGGTTCAGCTGCAGCTTTTTTGATATATGCGTCCGCTTTGGTTAGAATCATACGAATACCGTTAGGCGTTTTTTCGTATTCTTCTGCTAGTTTCTTAACTATATCCATTGAGTTTTCAGGAGTAGGATTGCTATCTTGATACGCTTGCACTACTTCTGCCTTTAGTTCTTCTGTCCACGCTGTTGACATATGCTTTTTCCTTTGGTTGTTTATCAATTTTATAAAACTATTATACTTATTTTTAGTTATTAAATCAAGTTAGATTTTTTAAGTTCCTCGAAGACATGAAATACTAGACCATCTGGGTATTGTACTGTACCTATGAACTTTAATTCATAGCCTTTTATTTCTTCTATCTCCCTGCCTGTACCAAATACCTTAAATCTACGTACCTCATAGCCTAATTCAGTATCCGTTTGCGCCCATAGGCATATATTACCATTTTGATAACCTACACTAAGTATTTTAGCACCTTCACCTAGCTCAGTTTCAAGCGTAAAAGGGTGAATAATATATTTGAATACTGCTATCATTTTTCTTTCCTTATTTATCAATTTATGTAACTATTATATCAAAAATAAGGTATCAATTCAAGTCTATTTTCCGCAGTCCATGAATTTGTGGCTGCCTATAGTAATAACCACAGGAGAATTGCGCGTCCACTTATTGTTTATTTCTAAAGTAGTGTAGCAGGTAGCACCTTTTACAATACCTGGACTACCTATATTTATGTATGAGTCTGCTATAGCTATTGCCCACTTCTTTGCAATGGCATCCTGCATTTCATCAGACTTTCCGTCCCAGTAAAAAGAAAACTGAGATCTACGCTTTACTACCTTACATACTTTGTTCGCCCACCTAGGGTGCGCTACCCTATTCATAACTACCTCAGCCACCGCCATCTGACCCACGAGGGGTTCTCCTCTCGCTTCATGGTAAATGGCGAGTGCTAGACACATTACTGCTTCGCTAAGCATTAGCCTATCTTTTCTACTGCTGTTTTTATACTGTCTTCAAAAACATTTAATGCCTCTATTGCATCAGCCATATTAGGGTATGCTTCTAGTGCATCCCTATAGTCTGCTAATATGCTATGAAGCTCTACATACGCTAGACTATCCATTTAGCTTTTTCATGTCTTGGTAGATCTTTCTAGTACAGAAGCCTAGAATTTTAGGTACTCCTTTCACAACTTTATCAAAGATAAAAGGTTTAACGTACTCGGCTGTTGCTTTTAGTAACCCGTCTGTTCCTAGTTTCATTACTCGTCTAGCTTCAAATTTAGGTAGCTGCCCTACTTCGTAGCTTACCTCTGGTAATGACCCGTTAAACCTAGATTCTGCTGTTGCTTTAGCAATTCTACGGAGATTTTTAGCTTTTTTCTGGTTCATATTATTTTACCTATTTTAGAGACAACTAAACCCGCATTACACGGGCTTAGTTTCCTACTTTCTACCTACTACAAATATACATTGTCACTTCGAAACCGAAGCGCATATCTGAGTATTCAGGTTTACTCCATATAAATGTTGTATCCTTTAGTTAATGAAAGAGGTGCAACTTTTAGTTTATAAAGCAAGTTGCCA
>Ga0105054_10001478_pt1 | contig 38603 bp, 40 predicted proteins | sample BON02_FD_78091 | JGI IMG/M metagenome (GOLD analysis project Ga0105054, IMG submission 78091) | Freshwater microbial communities from Lake Bonney liftoff mats and glacier meltwater in Antarctica - BON-02 (megahit assembly) | ecosystem: Environmental > Aquatic > Freshwater > Ice > Glacier...
ATTCACCGCGTTGCCTTCGCGGTACGCCCGCCGCTCTTAGACGGGCGGAAAATCTGGGTACCAGAGCTTGCCGACCGATTGATGAATCTTGAGTCGGAGCCGTTGCTTCTTGCAGTGGAGGTTTGGGTACTACTAACCGATGCGGATGTTGCAATGCGATCGTGGTTTGCGGCAGAGCAAGACCTGGACCTGTTACGAGCCACCTCGGCTCACCGGGAAGTCATGACGTGGTACTTCGATCATTTTGACGATCGCCTCCGGCGAACGGCCGATGCCGAAGTAATCGCGATGAGAGAAAGTGAACCCGATAATTTCGACACGTAACCACACGATCGCGCACGGAACTTTTTGCTCATCACGTCATGTGGCAGAAGCAGAGAAATGAAGAGTCAGTTGGAAAATGTCTGGAAACACGAGCAGATGGTGGTCTCCGATACATGGGATGCCAGATCTGCCGGCTGAACTTCCAGTTCTCATCGTGGTTCGCAATCTTGGACCCACCATGTTTCTCGCTGCATTTCCCGGTAGGACTCCCGAGAGTGAACACTGGGCGATGCACAAACCGCGTTGGTTGAGCTTGAACACGAAGCAGATGACACCGTCGTTTACGAAAAGCAATCACAGATCTACGCTGAGTCACCGCGGCATTGATCCACGCTATGCCGCAAGAATCGAGATGTCATTACGGGAAAGCACAACAACATATTGATACCGTGACGTTACGTTGGGCACCATCTGACTTGGTGTGACTACGTGAACGCCAACTCTTCGATGCTGGGGCAACTACACACGAGGTTTCGGTCACCGAAGGCACCGTCAATCCGGCGTACGGGTGGCCAATACTTATGGGAGCGGACCCCGGGAACCGGATAAGCCGCAACAGCACGTGGATAGGGAAGTTCCGCGCCATCGATTAAGCATTGCGCCGTGTGGGGTGCGTTCGCCAACGGATTTGATTCGGTCGGCCACTGACCGCTGGCGACCATGTTAATTTCCTGGCGAATACTGATCATGGCGTTGATGAAGCGGTCCAATTCGGCCAGGTCCTCGCTCTCGGTGGGTTCGATCATGAGTGTTCCCGCAACCGGGAAGCTCATGGTGGGCGCATGGAATCCGTAGTCGATGAGTCGCTTGGCAACGTCATCAACGGTGATCCCCGTTTCAGCGGTGATGGGTCGAATGTCGAGGATGCATTCGTGGGCTACCAGTCCGTTAGCACCGCTGTAGAGCACCGGGAAATGATCCTTGATTTTGTGAGCGATGTAGTTCGCGTTGAGAATGGCGACCTGAGTTGCATCAAGTAGGCCTTGAGCGCCCATCAGCCGGATGTAGGCCCAAGGAATGGGCAGAATCCCGGCGCTCCCCCAGGGCGCGCCGCTGACCGGGCCAACTCCACCGTCGGCAAAACCCATCGCGCTGGGACCACATTCGGGTCGCAATGGGTGTGACGGCAAAAACGGTGCAAGGTGTGAGCGCACACCCACCGGACCGACCCCCGGTCCGCCGCCACCGTGCGGAATACAAAATGTTTTGTGCAGGTTCAAATGGGAGACATCAGCGCCAAACTTGCCAGGCTTTGCCACACCCACGAGTGCGTTGAGGTTTGCGCCATCCACGTACACCTGACCACCGGCGTCGTGAACCAGTTCGCAAATGTCGGCGACGGCGGTTTCAAAAACACCGTGGGTTGACGGGTAGGTGATCATCAGGGCCGCGACTTCGTGCGCGTGTTGCGCGAGTTTAGCTTTGAGATCGACAATATCAACGTTTCCCTGTTCGTCACAGGAAACGACGACCACGCGCATGCCAGCCATCACGGCACTTGCCGCGTTGGCGCCATGGGCGCTGCTGGGAATAAGACAAATATCTCGTGTCGGTTGTCCGATGCTTTCTAGGTACGCCTTAATGGCGAGCAGGCCAGCGAATTCACCTTGACTACCGGCGTTTGGTTGCAATGAGACAGCGTCGTATCCGGTTATTTCAACCAGGTATCCCTCGAGTTCACGGATCATTTCCAGATAGCCACTGGCTTGGTCAAGGGGTGCGAATGGGTGAATATTGGCAAACTCCGCCCAGGTAATCGGCTCCATCTCAGTTGTTGCGTTGAGTTTCATGGTGCAACTACCTAATGGGATCATCGATCGGTCTAGGGCAATATCTTTGTCGGAGAGTTTGCGCAGGTATCTCAGCATTGACGTCTCTGACATGTAGGTATTAAAAACCGGATGCTCGAGAAAACGTGTTACCCGAACCGATTCACTCGGGATGGATTGTGTCCCTGACGTGCTCACCTCGATCAATTTTCCTGGCGTTAAAACCGCGGCAATTGTTTCAATGGTCGCCAGGGTTGATGTTTCATCCAATGAGATACCCAACTGGGAATCACTCGTTCGACGAAGATTGATGCCAAGCTTCTCCAGAGCCTGCGCGTGCTTTTGAACGTGCGGGGTCAAACATGTGATCGTGTCAAAGAAGGTGCGTGATTCAAGTTCCCAGCTGTTGGCGACTAAATGCTCGGCCAATGTCGTGGTGAGATTGTTGACCCGCTGCGCGATTGCCGTGAGCCCTTGTGGACCGTGGTAGGCGGCGTACATCCCAGAAATAATGGCCAGGAGTACTTGCGCGGTACAAATATTGCTGGTGGCTTTTTCCCGCCGGATGTGTTGCTCTCTGGTTTGCAGCGCCAAACGATAAGCGGGTGCACCGTCGGCGTCAACGCTGACACCAACGAGGCGACCGGGCAGAGCGCGTTCAAGTCCTGAGCGCACGGACATGAAGCCAGCGTGTGGTCCGCCAAATCCCATGGGGACACCGAAACGTTGTGCTGATCCCACGACGATGTCGGCGCCCAGCGAACCGGGTGCTTCAATCAACGTCAAGGCTAAAAGATCCGTTGTCACGATTGCGAGCGCACCACTTGATTTAATATTCTCAATTAAGGGCGCAATATTTTTGATGTTGCCCGATGATCCCGGGTAACTGAGGACAACCCCCGCGTATTCACCCTCGGGCATTGGTTGGGTGGTATCCCACATGCGAATCTGGATTCCCAGCGGCTTGGCCCGGGTGTTAAGTACAGCGATTGTCTGCGGGTGGGTATCAGAATCAACCAGGATCGCCGTGAAATCTTTCTTGCCATGTCGCAAAGACAGGGTCATGGCTTCGGCCACCGCGGTGGGTTCGTCAAGCAGGGACGCACCGGCCACCGGAAGTCCGGTTAAGTCCTCGATCATAGTTTGAAAATTGATGAGTGCTTCCAACCGACCTTGGGAAATTTCCGGTTGATAAGGGGTGTAAGCGGTGTACCAGGCCGGATTCTCCAGGATATTGCGCTTGATAACAGCGGGAGTGTAGGTGTTGTAGTAGCCCATACCGATCAGACTGGTGTGTGCCGTGTTTTTACCGGCGATGGATTTCGCTAGCGCTATGACCTCTTCTTCGGAGAGGGCCGGCGGTAGATCAAGTCCCTTATTCCAACGAATGACTTCGGGCACAACAGCCTGGGTGAAGTCCTCAATGGTGGCGTATCCCACTACCGACAGCATGTGGGCAATGTCGCGTTGGCGCGGACCAATATGCCGATCAACAAAACGGGCTTGACTCATGTGGGGCTCCAAAGGTCGACGGGCGTACGCGGACGTACCCCATCTGTTTTCAGGACGAATCCTACCTGAGAGCTTCACCACTTTTCGTGGTTTTCCCCTTCGGTGCAATCCTAGAATTGCTTTCCAGATTAGCCTTTTCCTAGCGGTTCATCTGCCTGAGAGTTTGGTGGGGCCTTGCTCCTTCGGCGGCGCGCACAACGTTTCTGTCTTCGGTTTACGCGCTCTCTCCCGCTAGAAATCGAGCAGCTAGTCGTCAGCCTATAACTACCCTGCCACGCGGGCTGCGCGACGCTCCGAGAGATCATCGTGACCTTGAGTGGCGAAGGCGCCGGTTTCAGGGGTTTCACCGGGGAGTGCGGCCAAGTTGCCTTCAACTTCTTTCCACACACTGCCGATTGCAATTCCAAAGACACCTTGGCCGCCCCGAACCAGGTCCACAACGTCTTCTGCGCTGTTGCATTCATAGATGCTTGCCCCGTCACTCATAATGGTCAAGCTTGATAAAACGCTGGCGTCGCGGGTGCGAAGGTGCTCTGCTGCCAGCCGGATATTGTGCAGTGATACCCCGGTATCAATGAGTCGTTTAACAATTCGCAGGATCAAAATATCGCGGAAGCCATAGAGACGATGGCTACCTGAACCATGAGCGCCCTTGACGGTGGGAACAACGAGTCCGGTCCTAGCCCAGTAGTCGAGCTGGCGGTAGGTGATACCGGCGGCAGCACACGCCGTTGGACCTCGGTACCCCAATTGTGAGGGAACTACCGGGGCATCGAACTCTTCAAACAACGATGGTTGAATCGGGTAGCTCTCACAGGCACCAATGTTCTCGCTCATTACTGCTTCCTCCTACGCATAGGACTCGAACGTACGCAAGCCCGATCCGTCATGCTATCCGACACGCCACAGCGTTCGCAGGAGAAGTCTCAACCTGAAGGTGATGTCGAGCCAGTTATTCGGGAACCTCGAAATCCTCGGGTGAGACACCCTCGAGGAACTCGCGGAATGCTTCCACCTGGTCTTCGGGCTCCCCCTCGGTTTCTTCTGGTATTTCAACGCCAGCGGTGTCGAGCACATCCGGTGCAACCGTGATGGGTACACCGACCCGTAGGGCAAGCGCGATGGCATCCGATGGACGGGCGCTGAGTTCATGAATCTGACCGCCCTGTTCAACCAAATCGAGGAAGGCGAAGAACACGCCATCGGTGAGCGCGGTAATGCGCACACCCGTGAGCTGTGCGCCAAGTTCTTTGATCAGGTCGACGATCAGGTCGTGCGTCATGGGACGGGGTGGGGTGACCCCCTGCTGGGCGTACGCGATAGCGGTCGCCTCGACCGCTCCCACCCAGATGGGCAAATAGCGACTTCCCGTCGTTTCACTGAGCAACACAATCGGGGTGTTCGAGGGCATTTCCATCCGAACACCGGACACAGTCACTGGGATCATGGTCACAAGGTTAAACCCTGACCCGAATGTCAGCCACTTCCCGACCTAATTAGTTCAGCCCGCAGCAACGCGGCATGTAATTGCACGAACAGGGAAGCCAATTCACGCACTGTTTGTTGGGCTCGAGCTTTGGCATCGCGATCCCGCGAATGTGAATACGGGGTAGCAATCTGCTCGACCAAACCTGACTCTCGGTTGGCCACCACCCGAAATGAACGTAAGTGTCGCGCCTCGACCCCAAACTCGGACAGCTTGGCCGCGATCACACAAATTTGGACGGCGTCTTCGTCATAGTGTCCCGTCGCACTCGTCCAGACCAATCCGTCTTTCTCCAAAGCCACAATCAGGGATTCCGGGAGTGCTGTTTCCTCGGCTAACTCAAGCCGGGTCAGCCGGATTTTGCCGGTCCCTGGCCGAAAGTCATCTGGTCGTACCCCAATTCCGGTTGACACGGGTGCGGACAGCCCCGCCTCTTGCACATCGGTCTCAAGCTGATCCTTGATTACTTTGAGGGGCAAATACTGATCGCGCTGCAACGTCAAGATGGATCTCAATCGAGCAACGTCATGGGTGTCAAAGCGCCGATATCCAGATGCCGTCCGAGACGGGGTGATTAGGCCCTCGGTCTCAAGGAAGCGAATTTTGCTAATGGAGACGTCGGAGAAATCCTTTTTTAACATGCTCAGCACTTCACCGATACTGAGTGTGTTTTCCACCTGTGAGGTCATTGGCCTTCTACGCCTACCAGAAAGATGAAACGGAATTTGCCGATCTGTACTTCATCTCCGCCGCGCAATTGTTGATCATCAACGCGAACACGATTCACATACGTGCCGTTGAGGCTTCCCACATCTTGGACGCTCCAGCCTTGTCCCCCGTATCGAAACTCTGCGTGGCGCCGACTCACTGTTACATCGTCGAGAAAAACTTCAGACTCTTCTGCGCGACCGACGACAATGACCTCGCTGCTTTTGGGGAGGGAGTATTCGCTTCCTTCACCCGGTCCGCGATGTACGACCAGCATGGCGCCACCGTTTGGCACATCGCGGTGCACTCCGGTTCCCACCGAGACGGGGCCGGTGCCGGTTTGAATTATGGACGTGATTGCGCCCGTATGTTCGATTCCTAACGCACCCAACTCATTCTCGACCGGGGCGCCACAGGCCGAGCAAAACCGATCTGTCGGTGACACATTCTGTTCGCAGACGGTGCAGGTCATGATGAAATCCTAGGCTGGATTAATGAGCGCGTTGTAGTCGGATGCGCTGAGTAAATCGTCAATTTGTCGGGGAACATCTGGTTCGACTTCAACCAACCAGCCGTGGAAATATGGTGATGAATTAACCAGTTCAGGATTTGATTCCAGTTCGGGGTTTACCGCTATAACGGTGCCGTCAATGGGGGCGAATAAATCGCTCACGCTCTTGGTTGATTCCACCTCACCGCATGAGGTTCCGGCTTTCAATTCAGCGCCTACGGCTGGTAGGGAAACGTACACGATGTCTCCGAGGGCATCTTGAGCGTAAAACGTGATACCGAAAACTGCATTACCGTCTTCATTGAGACGGATCCACTCGTGGTCTGAGGTGTAGGACAGTTCTTCTGGGATCATGAATGCAGCCTATCCTTTGTGGTCCTGTTCGCGTAACAATGTTCGCGCCTGCGCAAAATACCGCACCCCAGCCCACCAGTACAGGTACGTCCCCCACAGCGCGCAAGCCCACCCGGCGGCTGCCATGACCGATGCTGTGATGGAATCAACCCTGCCGAGCAGGATGAGAGGGAAACCCCAGAGCAAAGCAAATGTGGCGGCTTTTCCAACATAGGTCACGGGTAGAGCCGAGATCTTCAGTTGTCGCAGGAAAGGGATTAAGGCGAGCAGCGCGATATCCCTGAGGGCAATAATGATCACCAACCACCACGGGATCAGGTTTGCTAAGGCTAAACCGATCAGGGTAGCCGCTATGTAGAGTCGATCAACGAGGGGATCAAGTAATATCCCTAGTCGACTGACCTGGTTAAGACGTCGGGCCAAGTAGCCATCAACCCAGTCGGTTGCTCCGGCAATCACGAGGACGCACAGCGACCAGAAGTAGTTTTCTCGCACCAGCAGAAGATAAAAAAACAGCGGGATGCCCAAAAGACGCAGTCCACTCACCGCGTTTGGGATTGTCCACGGTCGCCATGGAGTCATGATGATGACCTTTGGGTATTTCTCACAATGACAATCACAACAAGTACCACGAAAAGCATGAGCAGTAGGCCTGCAGCAATCCCCACACCCAGGGCCCAACTATTCGCGTTGGGGTAACCCAGCTCGGCATCAAGGGTGATCATTGCAACGTTCGTCTTCGGATCGTTGAGTCCAATGAACACGGCTGACTCGGTGGCACTATCAATATCGAATGTCACCATGCTTCCTGTAGAACTCGTTGTAAATCCCGTAACTTCACCAACGTCGAGCCATGGCTGTCCCGCTGCGGTGTGGGTGAGGAGCCACGATCCGGACTCGAGGGATGCAAGACACGTATCAAATCCAAGGATTGTGGAATCAACAACGTCCCTGGGAAGCAGACCCGCAAAGAGGTTACTCGCCGGCACGGTTGACATAACGAGTTTTTTCGTGGGCCTAGGAAGCAGACCGAGTTGATCAATGCCGCTGATATCGATTCGATCTAGATCAATCATGACCACCGAACACGATTGCGCATCACCCAGGCTGATCGATGGACCTTCAGCGGTAATGGATTTACCGGAGCCAAAGACAACGGACAGGGCGCTCGCTACGCCGACTGCACTGACTGCCACTAGCAACAACAGGGCCAGTGAGCAGATCACGAGGAATCCACGAAACCTTCGCACCGGCCAACCCTTTCGCAGGACCCTCATTTGATGTGTTTTTTATCGCTCTTTTTTCGAGCTATCGTCCCTCAGACCATCTTAGGTAGAGACCATAGCTTTCTCGAGTAGGCGAGAGACTTAGGCTAACCCGGTGATTGACCGGACATTACTCATTACCATTAGCGGAATTGATGCACCGGGCGTAACCAGTGCGATCTTTAAGGCTTTAGCGCCCTCCCCCGTTGTGGTGATTGACATGGAACAACTTGTCGTACGAGGGCACCTCACCCTTGCCATCGCCGTTGAAATAGATCCGAGTATTAAAGATGATGCCGCGCAAACGATTCTTGAATCCGTGCGAAATAATGTCCGGATTGCTGCCAGTGCCCGAAACTTGGAAGTCACAACCCGCCCGGCCGTCACGGTGGAGGTGGATCATTCGCCAGAAAAATTCCAAATAATTGTGATGGGTTCACCGTTATACCCCGAGTGCATCAATATCGTGACAGCGACGATCGCTGAGCATGGTGGAAATCTGGATCGCATTCATCGGATTGCCCACTATCCGGTGACAGCAATTCGATTTGAAGGCTCCGGGGTTGCTCCGAGTGTTTTACGACGTCCATTGGCGGAAGTCTCAGCACGATGCCAGGTGGATATTTCCGTGCAGGATGTTGACCTTGAAGCGCGCGGCCAATACCTGGTCGTTTTGGATGTCGATTCAACGTTGATCCAAGAGGAGGTCGTTGATCTTTTGGGTACTTTGGCGGGCGTTGGCCAGGCAGTAAGTGACATTACCGTGGCGGCAATGAATGGTGAGCTTGATTTCGCGGAGGCACTTCGAGCACGCGTATCTTTACTTGCAGGTGCGCCAGCAGAACTTCTCGACCGCGTCCGCGAAATGGTCACACTTACCCCAGGTGCCCGAACATTGTGTCGCACGTTGAATCGGTTGGGTTACCGCATTGTTTTGGTTTCTGGTGGATTCACCAATGTGATCGAACCAATCGCCAAAGAATTAGGGGTCAGCGCATATCGCGCCAACACATTAGAAATCATTGACGGTGTGATCACGGGCAAACTACTGGGTCCAATTGTTGACCGCGAGGGAAAACGACAGGCGCTCATTGATTTTTCCGAGGAATTTAACATTCCGAATCGTCGCACAATTGCGATAGGTGACGGCGCCAATGATATTGACATGATTTCTGAGGCTGGACTCGGTGTGGCTTTTAACGCCAAGCTTGCCTTGCGGGAAACTGCGGACACGAGCGTCAACGTTCCGTACTTGGACTCCGTGCTCTACCTGCTCGGAATCACCCGGGATGAGATTGTCAGATCTGATCGGGGAAATTGCGACTAGGCGCCTTGGGAGTGCATCCCACCATCAACATGAATCATTTCGCCACTTGTTGCTGGTAACCAATCCGATAAAAGCACAACACATGCTCGAGCTGCTGCTGTTGGATCTGTGACATCCCAACCCAGCGGTGCCCGCTCGGCCCAGATGGTCTCGAAATCATCGAAACCTGGAATACTTTTGGCGGCCATAGTTTGAATCGGACCGGCAGCGACAAGGTTAACGCGGATACCCTGCGGTCCTAAGTCTCTCGCCAGGTATCTGGATGTACTTTCAAGGGCCGCTTTGGCCACACCCATCCAGTCGTACGTTGGCCAAGCAACGGTTGCATCAAAATCCAGCCCGACAATAGAAGAGCCCGGGCGTAGCAAGGGCTGGCACGCCACGGCGAGGGATTTAAAAGAGAAGGTCGATATCTGCATTGCCGTTGCCACGTCTTCCCAGGGCGTTTTGAGAAAATTTCCACCAAGGGCACTCTCCGGCGCGAATCCGATGGAGTGCAGGACACCGTCGAGGTGCGGTACGTGAACTCGAACCCGTTCGGATAATGAGTCAAGGTCCTCCTGTGAGGTGACATCGAGTTCAACTATCGAAACATCACGGGGTAAACGAGCTGCACTGCGCTTGGTCAAAGACATGGCGCGTCCGAACGACGTCAGGACAACATTGGCGCCTTGTTCTTGGGCGAGTCTGGCCACGTGGAAAGCAATTGATTGGTCGGTCAGCACGCCCGTGATCAAGACGTTTTTCTGGTCAAGCAGCATTACATTCTCCCTAGTGTCCCATGCCAAGCCCGCCATCAACCGGTATTACGGCGCCGGAAATGTAGGCGCCACCGGGTGAAACGAGAAATTCAATAACGTGTGCAACCTCGCTTGGTTCACCATAGCGACCGGCTGGGATTGATCCCAAGATTGACGCTTTCGTGCCCGCATCGAGTGCCGCCGTCATATCGGTGTCGATGAAGCCAGGCGCGACCACATTAATGGTGATGCCCCGGCTACCCACTTCTCGAGTTAGTGAACGGGCGGCACCAATTAATCCTGCTTTCGACGCGGCGTAATTCACCTGACCCGCGCTACCGAGGAGGCCGACAACGGAAGACATGAAAATGATTCGGCCACTCTTTGCTTTGATCATGGGTCGCAGAACCCTACGGGCGAGACGAATCGACCCAATAAGGTTCGTATTAATTGTTTCTTCAATGTCATGATCGCTCATGCGCATGAGCAGTGAATCTCTGGACACACCCGCATTAGCGACCAAAATTTCAATGGGACCGAACTTGTCTTCGACCTCGGTGATTGCCTTCTCAATTGATTCTGGATCGGCAACATCAATGCGGACGCTATGCACACCAGGAATCACGCTGGCTGCACCGCTGCGTGAACCAATAACGACGGGGTGCCCTGACCCTGCCAGTACCTGCGCCGTCGCCGCGCCGATCCCCCGATTCCCACCGGTAATGAAAGCCAAGCCTGGTGCCAACGCCACCTACTGATCCTCGAGCCGGTAGCCAACCCGAACGGTGACCTGAAAATGGTCAACGTCATTCTCGCGAACATAACCGCGAATCTGGTCCACCTCGAACCAATCAACGTGTTTATGAAGTTCACCGGCGCGTTTTACCGCATTGCGGATAGCGGTGTCAAGTGACTCGGGCGAGGTGCCAACGATGGTGGCGATGGCGTAACTTCGGTCGGTCATGGATCTCCTCTAATCAGAGCGCGCTGGACAAGCATTGGGATTAGGCTACCGGTATGGCGCCAGAGGTTTACACCATCACGGCCACTAATCGTGCTCTCAGTAGTGAACAGTCAGGTCGCACCAAGCGGTATCTCATCTCGATGGGGATCCGAACGGCTTGTGTTCTTGCGGCGATCGTAGTTCCCGGGTGGCCTAAGTGGATATTTATTGCTGGAGCAATTGTTCTCCCCTACATCGCGGTCGTCATTGCTAATGCCGGCCGAGAAAATGACGAACCAGGTTCGATGGGGGTCGCCCCCGTTGCCCTACCCAGCGCCGCCGCTGCCCAAGAACACCAGCGCCGTATGTCGCGGCCCCTTGAACAGTAGCTAGGTGTTACTGCCCGCTAGGAAACATTGATTGTGGTTTAAGGTGAAGCGTGTTTGACCTTCTGAAAACCCGGCGCTGGTTTGGTTTCACGGTCCTGGTCGTGGTCTCAATTATCGGTTTTGGATTACTCAGTCGTTGGCAATGGGCCAGAGCCGATGAACACCGAGTAGAACGGCTCGCCATTTCCCAGGCGGAAGTACTTGAAGAAGTGGATTCGGTCAATAACCTTGCGGAATTCACTCGGGTTCAGATCTCCGGAATTTTTGACAATCAAGGGACCCGACTAGTCCGTCAGCGTCCACTTGACGGCGGTAACGGCTATTGGGTCATGACTCCGATAGATACCCAGTCTGGGACGCGAATCTGGGTGATCCGGGGTTGGGCGGGCGCATCGACCATCGCAACGGAGGCACCCACTATTGCATTTGCTACCCAAAGCATCGTCACGGTCAGTGGAGCGATTCGAAACTTTGAAGAACCATTAGCCGATGTTTACGGTCTCCCCTTGGGCGTTGTCGCCAAAATGTCAACGGAGGAACTTAATGCAGGGAGTGCAGGTCAATCCGTTGACAATCGGGTGGTTCAACTCATTTCATCCACGCCGTCTGCCGGCGAACTCATCCTTCTCCCACTACCCGAAGTGGATGAGGGTCAAAATATCTCTTACGCCGTGCAGTGGATCTTGTTCGCATTGGTTGCGATTATTGGTTGGTTTATTTTCTTACGACGCGAAGCCCAAACACCTATCGAGTAAATTGAGTTTCATACAGGCCCGCGTACACGCCACCTTGAGTGAGTAGCTCCTCATGGGTACCGCGTTGCACGATCTGACCGTCAACAACGACCAGAATCTGATGTGCATTGCGAATCGTTGAAAGCCGGTGCGCAATCACCACCGATGTACGTCCGCTAAGTGCGTTGTCGAGTGCTTGATGAACGGCACGCTCACTTTCACTATCCAAGTGCGCGGTTGCTTCGTCGAGGATCACCACGCGAGGTGACTTTAATAGCAATCGAGCTAATGCAATGCGTTGCTTTTCACCACCGGAGAGCCGGTAACCCCGGTCCCCTACCACCGTGTCTAAACCTTCCGGTAACGCATCGATCATGCTCCAGATTTGTGCGTCAACGCAGGCTTGCTGAATCTGATCCATCGTGGCATCTGGTTTCGCATACAACAAATTTGCCCGGAGCGTGTCATGGAACATGTGGGAGTCTTGGGTTACCACGCCGAGGGCTCCGCGTAAGGATTCGAAACTCACGTCCCGGACGTTCTCCCCACCGATACGCACCGAGCCGCCGGCTGGGTCATACATCCGAGCGAGCAGCGCGGTAATCGTGGTTTTCCCAGCTCCCGATGGACCCACAAGTGCCGTGAGGGTTCCCGGCTTGACGTGCAAACTGATGTCATGCAACACGGGCTCCTCAGGCCCGGCCGAATCCGTGCGGGCAATTGATTCAAGGGATGCCAGACTCACTTCACTGGCTTTGGGGTAGGTGAAATCAACGTGATCGAATTCGATGGCGAGGGGGCCCTCTGGCAGCTTCTTTGCTTCCGGTGACTCAACCACGAGCGGCTGCAAATCAAGGACTTCAAAGACCCGGTCGAATGAGACAAGTGCGGTCATAACGTCAACGCGCACGTTGGAAATGGCGGTGAGCGGACCGTAGAGTTGTGCGAGTAGGCCGACCAAGGCGAGTAGGGTCCCCAATGAGATTGCTCCCGACACCACCAGGTTACCACCGAACCCGTAGGTGACGGCCGTTGCCAAACTTGCCACCAGGGTCAGCGCCGTGAAAAACCAGCGGTTCGCCATCGCAATTTTGATTCCGTTATCCCTGACAATTTCTGCTCTCTCGCTAAAAACCCGAGCTTCTTCAACGGGGCGACCAAAAAGTTTTACCAAGAGCGCTCCAGCAACATTGAATCTCTCGGTCATTTGGTTGCTCATGGCGGCATTCACGCTCATTTGCTCTCGGGTCATCGCTTGTAATCGACGACCCATGTAACGCGCTGGCAGCAGAAACAACGGAACAAGAATCAGGGATGCCAGGGTAATTTGCCAGGAAAGGATGAACATGGTGATCAAGACAATGACCAGGGAGATGAGGTTTCCCAACACTCCACCGAGCGTTGATGTGAACGCTTGCTGAGCACCGATGACATCGTTGTTCAGCCGTGAAATGAGCGCACCTGTTTGCGCGCGGGTAAAGAACGCGATGCTTTGGGATTGAACGTGGTCATATACCTGATTTCGCAAATCAAAGATGAGACCTTCACCGATACGAGCCGAGTAGTAACGGCTCACCACCCCGAGGCCAGCATCAGCGATTGCCAAAAGTGCGATGAACACTGCGGTCCACGTTACCAACGATGCATTGCCCGGCGTGATTCCTTGATCAATTATTCGTCGAAAAAGAAGCGGTTGGGCCACGCTCAACAGTGAGGCGATCACTAGTGTGATCAGAAAAAAAGTAATCAAGATCTTGTAAGGCTTCGCGTAACCCAAAATACGCTTCACCGTAGCGCGGCTGATCTTCTTGTCTTTGACTGATGAGTCTCGAGTCATTGACCGATACATCATCCATGCGTTCTCCATTGACACGTCTTTTCTCCGAACTAATAATTACTGCTGTGACCGAAGCGCGTGCAAGTGGCGTAATCGCTTTGTTTGTGAACGCCGTTCGGCAACCCACGGTTCTTCGCCATAAGCGATCCCGGCCAACATTGTCTTGGCACCGATAAGTGCTTCGGGCATGACTGCTCGCAGTGGACCGCACAATGCGTCAAGACCTGAATCGAGGTCTTCGGTTACCGCTGTAACCAACCCAAGCCGGTATGCCTCAACCGCACTTATGGTGCCGCCACCTCCAATGAGTTCCAGGCTCTTGCGGTAACCGAGAACTTCCATGAACCGGACGGTGCCACCCAGATCTGGTGTGAGGCCCCACTGGGTTTCTTTTAGGGAAAACTGCGCCGTGGGTTCAGCAACAATAAAATCACACGCGAGGGCTAATTGAAATCCAGCCCCGATTGCGTGACCTTGCACCAAGGCGATACTGATCTGGGGCAAATCACGAAGGACGCGGAAGAATCGCTGGTAATAGGCGATGAGGTCGTCAAGTTCGGTGTCGCTTTGGGTGGCCATCTCCATAAAAGACGGTTGGTCAGCGATACCTTCCGGGGTGAACATGGCGCGGTCGAGCCCCGCCGAAAATGACGCGCCATTCCCGCGTAAAACGATAAAGCGCGCATGTGCTGGTATGTCTTGGCTGATGTCATAGAGCCGATCCCACGTGGCAGGCGTTTGCGCATTGCGCTTATCCGGGTCGTTCAGCGTGATGGTGTAGAGGTCGCCAGAGAGCGCGGTCAGGATTTCCATGAAGGCTACGCTAACTCAATGAGCTCAATATAGGACTCACTCCACAAGTCTTCATCTCCGTCGGGCAAGATCAAGACCCGTTCGGGGTTTAATGCCCTGACCGCGCCGGGATCATGTGTCACCAATACGACGGCTCCTTCATATAAGGAAAGAGCATTGAGTACTTCAGCGCGGCTTGCCGGATCAAGGTTGTTTGTCGGTTCGTCGAGCAGTAGGACGTTGGAGCCTGAAACCACCAAACAGGCCAGCGCCAGTCGAGTTTTCTCCCCGCCGGAAAGCACCCCGGTTGGTTTGTAGACCGAATCCCCTTGAAAGAGAAACGACCCAAGCACCGTGCGCTGCTGGGTGTCGTTGAGGTGTGAGCCCGCGGCGGCCATCGTTTCCCAAACCGTTGCGGCTGGATCCAACGTTTCGTGCTCCTGCGCGTAATAGCCCACTACCGCGCCATGTCCTAGTTCCCGCGAACCCGTATCCGGTGGATCGATGCCGGCCAGGATCCGCAACATGGTGGTTTTACCAGCCCCGTTGAGTCCTAGAATTACTACTTTGCTCCCGCGATCAATAGCGAGGTTTACGTCGGTGAACACTTCAAGACTGCCGTAACTGCGCGAGAGGTTCTCCGCCATTAGGGGAACTCGGCCGCACGCTTTAGGGGTTGGGAACCGTAATTTTGCCACATTATCTTTTTTCAGCACGGTCGCCGTTTCGGCCATAATGCGATCGGCGCGTTTAAACATGGTCTGGGCGGCCTTCGCCTTTGACGCTTTTGCCCGCATCCTCTCTGCTTGCTTGCGCAGGGAGTCGGCCTGCGTCTCGGCATTTTTGCGCTCGCGCTTGCGTCGTTTTTCGTCGGTTTCCCGGGCGAGTAGGTACTTACTCCAGCCCATGGAATACAGATCAATTTCCTGACGGTTAGCGTCGAGATGCCACACCTTGTTTACGGTATCCTCGAGTAAGTCAGTGTCATGGCTAATGATGATGAGACCCCCTTCATAGGCTGCCAAATATTTACGAAGCCATCGAATCGAGTCGGCATCAAGGTGGTTGGTCGGCTCGTCCAATAGCAAAACATCAGCGTCGGAAAACAAAATCCGAGTCAGTTCAACCCTTCTGCGTTGACCCCCGGAAAGGGTTCCCAACGGTTGACCCAGGATTCGCTCGTCCAGGCCGATGCTCGCGGCAATTGTGGCCGCCTCTGACTCAGCCGTGTAACCTCCAAGGCCCTCAAACTCACCGAGTGCGCGGTTGTACCGATCCCCAGCTTTGTCGAAGTCCTCTGCACTAATCCCGGGCGCTGCCAAGGCCTCGGTCGCTTTGGTCATCCGAATTGACACAGCATCAAGGCCACGGGCGCTGAGCACCCGAGAACGTGCCAGTTGATCAGGGTCTGCGGTTCGGGGATCCTGCGGCAAATAGCCCACGGTTCCGGTTGTTTTCACACTCCCGCTAGCCGGTGCGGCTTCACTCGCTAAAACGCGCGTCAGAGTGGTCTTGCCGGCGCCGTTACGACCCACTAGGCCGATCCGATCACCTTTGTCGACCCGAAGCATTGGGGCCATGAGTAGAAGTTCAGAGCCCGCGCGCAACTCAATTTCGGCGGCGGCAATCATGACTGCGACAGTCTACCGTGCCCAGCGTTTGGCGCGATCAGACGTTAAACCCAAGAGAGCGCAACATGTCTCGACCATCGTCGGTGATTTTGTCCGGTCCCCATGGTGGCATCCATACCCAGTTGATTTTGAAGTCCGCGACAATTGAATCAAGTGCGCTTCTTGTTTGGTCTTCGATGACGTCGGTCAGTGGACAGGCCGCTGAGGTCAGGGTCATGTCTACGGTTGCGGTGTTGTGCTCATCCACGGTTACTCCGTAGACCAAACCAAGGTCTACGACATTGATCCCCAGCTCAGGATCAATGACGTCTTTCATTGCTTCAATAACATCTTCATCGGTTACCGGCATGATTTACTCGCTTCGTGTCATTGTTATCGGGGTTAATTGGGCTTTTATCTGGGCATCGGAAAGAGCCATCCAGGAAATAAGTGCACATTTTATCCGAGCAGGATACTTGGAGACGCCAGCGAAGGCGATCGCGTCTTCGAGTACTTCTTCGTCGGGCTCAAGTTGACCCTTTGACTTCATGAGTTCAAGGAATGCCGCCTGAATCGGCGCCGCTTGGTCGGGGGTTTTCCCGGTGATCAGTTCGCTCATCACACTCGCGCTGGCCTGAGAGATTGAGCACCCTTGACCGTCGTAGGAGACGAGTAACGTGCCATCAGGTCCCCTGCCGACATCAACGGTGACTTCATCGCCGCAGGTTGGGTTCACTTGGTAACTTTGGGCGAGTGAGGCAATTTCCACTTTTTTGCCGCGAGGATTTTTGTAATGGTCCAGAATTATCTCCTGGTAAAGATCCTGACTCATGCGATTGCCTTTGCGCTCGTTCCAAAGAATTCTTGTGCGCTTTTAATACCGGCGATCGCTTGATCAATATCGCTCTTATCGTTGTAAATATACGTTGTGATGCGTGTCGTCGCCGGAACGTCAAAGCGTCGGCAGGTTGGCCAGCAGCAATGATGCCCGACCCGAACAGCAACCCCTTTGGCGTCCATCAGGTGCCCGACGTCATGTGGGTGAATTCCGTCAACGACAAATGAAACGGCCGAACCACGATCGTGGGTGTCAACGGGGCCAATGACCCGCACGCCTTCCAATTTTGCCAGCTCGTCTAATGTGTAAGCGGTCAACTCTTGCTCATGCGCGAAGACATTTTCCATTCCCAGCCCGGTGAGGTAATCGCACGCGCGAGCGAGCCCGATCGCCTGCGCCACCATAGGGACACCCGCTTCGAACCGCTGCGGCGCGGGCGCGTACGTGCTCTGTTCCATGTGAACCATTTCGATCATGGATCCACCGGAAAGAAACGGTGGCATGGCATTGAGCAGTTCTGATTTTCCCCACAGAATCCCGATGCCGGTTGGACCGAGCATCTTGTGGCCACTCCATGAAGCAAAATCGGCTCCGAGTTCGTGTACATCCACTGGCATGTGCGGCACCGATTGACACAAATCCACCATGCCGAGTGCCCCAACAGCATGAGCCATGTCCATAATTTCTCGAACCGGGTTGATGGTCCCTAGGAGATTTGACTGGTGCACGATCGAAACGAACTTTGTGGTGTGGTCAATCACACCGGGTTCGATATTGAGCCGACCTTGCTCGGTGATCCCGAACCATCGCAAGGTGGCGCCTGTTTTGGCGCACAGTTCCTGCCACGGGATCAGATTTGCGTGGTGTTCCATTTCGGTCACGACGATCGAATCGCCCGGACCGACAACGAACCGCTGGTCAACGTCGAGGCCCTGACGCGCTTTGTCGGTGGCATTTGAAAAAGCGTAGGCCACCAGGTTTATCCCTTCGGTGGCATTTTTGGTAAAGACGATTTCCTCAACCTGGGCACCAACAAAGGTAGCGATTGTTTCCCGTGCGCTTTCGTAGGCATCGGTTGCTTCTTCCGCTAAGGCATGTGCTCCACGGTGAACGGCCGCATTTGAATTCTCGTAGAAGTGCCGTTCGGCATCGAGAACCTGGAACGGTTTTTGCGAGGTGGCTCCACTATCGAGGTACACCAAGGGGACGCCTCGAACCGAACGAGACAGAATCGGGAAATCTTCGCGCAATTTATCGACGTCAAACATTACGCACGCGCCGCTGCGGTATAGGTCTCGTAACCATCGGCCTCGAGGACATCGGCTAACTCTGGCCCGCCCGTTGCCACGATTCTTCCGTCGACGAAAACGTGCACAACATCGGGCTTGATGTATCGAAGAATTCGCGTGTAGTGCGTAATAAGGAGTACTCCCGCATCACTTGACTCTTTAAAGCGATTGACTCCTTCACTCACAATTTTGAGCGCATCTACGTCGAGGCCTGAGTCGGTTTCGTCCAGGATGGCAATTTTAGGTTTCATCAGACTCAACTGCAGAATTTCGTGACGTTTTTTTTCCCCGCCAGAGAATCCCTCATTGACATTGCGCCCCGCGAACGCGGGATCCATTTGCAGGTCTGCCATTGCTTCCTTCATGTCCTTCGTCCAAGTTCGCAACTTAGGTGCTTCACCCTTAAGTGCCGTAATGGAGGTGCGCAGGAAATTCGAGACGGACACGCCAGGGATTTCGACGGGGTACTGCATTGCGAGGAATAAGCCCGCGCGTGCTCGCTCATCGACGGTCATGGCAAGAACGTCTTGACCGTCAAGGTCAATGGATCCGGAGGTGACCGTGTACTTGGGATGACCGGCGATGACGTAGGCCAAGGTGCTCTTGCCCGATCCATTGGGACCCATGATTGCACTGGTCTTGCCCGACTCCACCACGAGGGAAACCCCGCTCAGAATAGGCGTTTGAACACCGTCGGTGACGACGCAGGCGTGTAAATCAGTGATGGTTAACGTGCTCATTGGCTCGTGCCTTTCGTGAGGTAGATCGGATTAGTCGGGTCTGTGGTGTCAGCCGAGATTGCATACGTCTTTACCGGCGTGAGCGCGGGGGGTGAGGTGGGAATGCCGGTTCGCACGTCGAATGCGGAACCATGTAGCCAGCACTCTAAGAGACACCCGTCAACGTCTCCCTCGGAGAGGGCAACTTCTGCGTGTGAACACCGATCCTCGATCGCAAACAATCCCTCGGGTGTGTTGACCACCACGATCAGGACACCTTCGACGTCAAATTGGCGTGCTGTTCCTGCGGGCACATCCGATACGACGCCGATTTGTACCTGATTACTCATGATCAACAATTCCTAACTTCATTTCAATTCTTCGCATTAACGACGCGCTGAGATCTGGATCATCAATTTTGCTCAGAACATCGACAAAGAAACCACGAACAACGAGCACGCGCGCTATTTCTTCGGGAATTCCACGCGACTGCATGTAGAACAGTTGCTCGTCATCGAAGCGACCGGTAGCACTTGCATGGCCGGCCCCAACAACATCACCTGTTTCGAGTTCAAGGTTGGGGACCGAGTCAGCGCGTGGGCCGTCTGAGAGCAAAAGATTGCGATTGAGTTCATAGGTTTCAATTCCGACGGCTTCGCGGCGCACGAGTACATCGCCGATCCAGACCGAGTGCGCACCCTCGCCGCTCAATGCTCCTTTATAAATCACATTGCTGGTGCAGTGTGGTTGGGTGTGATCGACCAAGATTCGGTGCTCCTGAAACTGGTGACCGTCAAGGAGAAAAGCTCCCAGCATCTGCGCCTTACCGCCGGGAGCCCGGTACGTCAACGTTGGCACCATCCGAATAACACCGCCGCCAAGAGTGATGGATAGTCCGATGAAGTTTGCATCGCGTCCGACTTCGGTGAACCAATGCAGGTGTTGGATCACGGCCGTCTGCGCATCGGTAACCGAAAGCATGGTGAGATCCGCTTGATCTCCCAGAATGGACAGCATGGAACCACTGACGTCCCCTGAGGTGTCGTGGATGAGAACCACTTGTGATTTGGAGAACGGTCCTGCGTGAACCTCTACATGAAGGTAGTTGTTCTCCCCCGCATTTTTCAAATTCACCACGATCGGGCTGGAATGAATCGATTCCTTAGCAATGGTGACGAGTACCGCGTGGGTGGCTTTCTCTCGAGCAATCGCACTTGGACGGTCGGTGGGCAACCAGGTGCGTGATAGTCGTGGGTCGCTGATGTCAACAAACTCGACCGTCGCATCGTGCTCCCCCGCAAGCCCGACGCTCCCCCAGGCCGCTGGCTGAAAAAACTCAGCCAATTTTTTAATTGGTGCAAAACGCCACTCTTCCTCCCGACCTTTGGGCAGGTCGAAATCGTCGATGTCACGCGAGGCGACTCGAGGAGCGAGGTCTTTTGCAGGTGCAACGGTGGGAGCTCTCACCCAACCGCCCCTTCCATCTGCATTTCGATCAAACGGTTGAGTTCAATCGCATATTCCATGGGCAACTCGCGAGCAATTGGCTCAATGAAGCCACGGACAATCATGGCCATCGCTTCATCTTCACTCAGGCCCCGTGTCATGAGATAGAACAACTGCTCTTCACTGACCTTGGACACTGTTGCTTCATGCCCCATTTGGACGTCGTCTTCACGGACATCGACATAGGGGTAAGTGTCAGAGCGACTGATGTCGTCCACCAACAATGCGTCACATTTAACCGTGCTTTTGGAGTGGTGGGCACCTTCAATAATTTGTACCAGACCCCGGTAACTTGTCCGACCGCCTCCGCGAGCAACTGATTTACTAATAATCGAAGAGGATGTATGCGGAGCCGCATGCACCATCTTGGCACCGGCATCTTGATGCTGACCGGGTCCGGCAAATGCAATCGAAAGAGTCTCACCACGGGCATGCTCACCCGTCATGATCACGGATGGGTACTTCATGGTGACTTTGCTACCAAGGTTTCCATCAACCCACTCCATGGTGGCGCCCTCGTGGGCAATGGCCCGCTTTGTCACCAAGTTGTACACGTTTGTGGACCAGTTTTGAATGGTCGTATAACGGCAGCGTCCACCCTTTTTCACGATGATTTCCACGACCGCCGAGTGCAATGAATCACTGGAGTAAATGGGTGCCGTGCAACCTTCAACGTAGTGAACGTAAGCGCCTTCATCCACAATAATGAGGGTCCGCTCGAACTGGCCCATGTTTTCGGTATTAATCCGGAAATACGCTTGTAATGGAATGTCAATGTGTACGCCCTTAGGTACGTAAACGAACGAACCACCCGACCACACCGACGTGTTCAGTGCCGCGAATTTGTTGTCGCCCACCGGGATAACCGAGCCAAAGTATTCCTTGAAAACATCTTCGTGTTCGCGAAGTGCCGTATCGGTGTCCAGAAAAAGTACGCCTTGTTCTTCGAGGTCTTCACGAATCTTGTGGTAGACAACCTCGGACTCGTATTGGGCAGCCACACCTCCAACGAGGCGTTGCTTCTCGGCTTCTGGAATTCCCAACCGGTCGTAGGTGTTTTTAATGTCGTCGGGGAGATCGTTCCAGTCTGTCGCTTGCTTCTCTGTCGAGCGAACAAAGTATTTGATCGTGTCAAAGTGAATACCGGTGAGGTCTGAACCCCAGTGCGGCATTGGCTTCTTCTCGAAAAGTTTGAGTCCCTTGAGCCGCAGGTCCAACATCCATTGGGGTTCATTTTTCTTCGCGGAGATGTCACGAACAACTTCTTCGTTGATGCCGCGGCGGGCGTTTGCGCCGGCATCGCTCGCGTCGCTCCAGCCGTACTCGTAGCTACCAAGTGCCTCAATCGTGGCGTCTTGCTCACTCTTGGCGTTGGGGATCGTTGTACTCATGCTGATACCTCTCTACTTTCCCGCAGATTGCGAGCTTGATGTTGTTCTTGCTGTACCTGGCTGAAAATGTTGTTGGGGATCAAGGTCGTACAAATAGGGTCACCGTGCGCGAGGGTGGCCAAGCGAGTGACGTGTTGACCAAGGGCTGCACCAAATGCATGTGTTTCTTCTTCGCACAATTCCGGAAATTCACTCGCGGCCGCCACGACCGGGCAGTGATGCTGACACAGTTGACTTGAATGTGAATTCTTCGATGCCGGCTCAAGAGTTGCGGCGTAGCCCTCGTCGTTGAGAACGTCGATGATGGAAAGGATACTTCCACCGGCGGTCATTCGGGCGGCGCGTTCTGCTGCAAAAGCACGAACCGCTGTACGGCCGAATGTTCGATCAATGAAACGTAAGGTCTCCAGTGCTAGATCGTCGTTGCTTTGGTCACACGCGCTGCGACCGAGTCGGGTCAGCGAATAGGTGACGCTGGGTCGCCCACGTCTGCGAGTGGGAGTTGGACCAAAGGGTGCCCGTTCATGGGATTCAATAAGGTCTGTAGCAAGCAAAGATCCGAGTGACCTTCGGGTGGCCTGGACAGATGTACCTAAAGTGTGGGAGAGATCAACGGCGGTAGCGGCGCCGACCTCAAGGAGAACCCGGGCCACGCGCTCAGCTGCTCTCCCGGGGAATTTCACAACACTATTGTTGCCTAATTACCAATCCACGCAACCGCAGGGGTTCCACAAGGTAAACCCTAGACTGCGTTCGTGCCGGTCAACCCCGATCCCGCCGCGGATCAGATGTGGGCGATCTCGTGCGAAAACCTCAGCCTCACCTACCCCAGCGGCGCAGGGATTTCGGGGATAGATCTCAACTTTGGCCCGGGTACCACGGCCATCGTGGGCAATAATGGCGCGGGAAAATCAACATTACTAGAGGCCATTGCCGGTCTACGCACTCCGACCAGTGGCCAGATAGAGATTTTTGGTGAAACCCCGGGGATGTGGCGCTCACGCGGTGTCCATCAGGTGGGGGTTGCCCTTCAGGACGGCCGCCCCTATCCGGGGGCAAAGCCTCAGGCTTTATTGAAATACCTCAATCAGCTTTACGGGTGCGTTCAACGCCGATCTGGTTACCCAACGGTTGAGTTTCTGATCGAGGCGTTCTCCCTCACCACGAACACTGCCATAAAAAACCTCTCCGGCGGTGAATTGCAAAGGCTCAAATGTGCTGCGGCGCTCGTCGCCGGTGCCCCTATTCTCATTCTCGATGAACCAACAGCCGGCCTAGACCCACAAGGCCGACGCGACCTCTACAACGTTCTGGCACAAGTTGTCCCAGAAAAAAGCACGGTGCTGGTCTCAACCCACATTCTGGAAGATTTAGAGCAGATAAATTCCCGGGTAATCGCGCTCACATCTGGTTGTGTGGCGTACGACTCACAAGTGAGTTCAGCAACGACGGCGTTTTACTTGACGTTTGTGAGTCGATCAAATATTGAACTGAGCGGTTTGCGTAAAGCTTTAGCCGAGGACGTTGTTATCTCCGAGAAGATCAATGGCAGCTATTCCATCACCAGCGAGTTGCCTATCGATGCAGCCTTCATTACGACAGTGATGAACTTTTGTGCGCAAATCGGCGCCGAAGTTTCACAGATAAACGTGCGCGAGCGCGGCGGTGTTCTCGCAGACATTGAAAATCTACTGCTTGAAGGCGGCGCCCAATGATAAAACTGCGCCGCCTTTTCATTCAAACGAAATGGGAATTCCTGCTCAATGCTCGCAACTCTGAACAGTTATTGCTCTTGGTCATTATTCCTATCGTGATTCTTATCGTTTTAACCAAGACAGCAATCATTGGAGGGGAAAGCACGCCGATCGCGACGGCCTTTGCGACCGTTCTCACGGTATCAACTGTCGCTGCAGGGTTCACCTCGTTGGCCATTGCTACCGCATTTGAACGCCGCAGCGAGACTCTCGTTTTTTTGGGAACGACTTCACTCACCCGACTGGAGGTTGTCTTAGCAAAAAGCTTCGGCAGCTTTTTACTGGCAATATTTGCCGGACTATTCACACTGGTTGCAGCTCTGGTCCTCGGGTGGTCTCCCACTTTAGGGTCCCTGTTCGTCCCGATCTGGATTGCGCTTGGAGTTTTCAGTATCAGTGGGTTCGGCTATCTGATCGCTGGCACCCTGCGGGCGGAAGCAGTCTTGGCAATCGCGAACGCGATCTTCGTTTTCGTGCTGATGTTCGGCGGTGTCATTTTCACCTTTGGAACGGGTGTCACGGCACTCCTCGAGTTTTTCCCGCCGTTAGCCCTGAAAACGGTGATCGATTTTTCAGTGTCGGTACCCGATATTGGCTACCCACATGTGATTAAGGCCATGCTGGTTCTTGCGGCATGGGGAATTGTCGGTCACGCGCTGGCTTCTCGATTTTTCAAGTGGCGCTAATCAACTTAAGGTAAGCCCATGAACCCCGTAAACCAGTCGCGTATCCCCCGCTGGATGCGAGCAATTTTTATCGCGAATCTGGTTGCCCAGTCCGGAATCATCGTGACCGGGGCGGTTGTGCGACTGACCGGTTCGGGCCTTGGATGCCCAACCTGGCCACAGTGTGTTGAAGGTTCCTATACACCCACCGTTCGGCAAGAAGAGGGCATTCACAAATATATTGAATTCGGAAACCGATTGCTCACCTTCGTTCTGGTCATCATCGCGATCGCAGTTCTCGTCGCCATCGTGGTCAACGCTCGTTCACGTCGGCGCGCGGGTATCCCCCAGCGACGCGCCCTCATAATTTTGGCAATTATTCCTTTCGTTGGAACAGCAGCCCAAGCAGTTCTGGGCGGAATCACCGTACTTACCGGGCTTCATCCGACCATCGTGTCTGCCCACTTCCTCGTCTCGATCGCACTCGTTACCGCTGCTGTGGCCCTCGTGGCGCGTTCGGGGGACCTCGGTGATCAACCAATTGTCTACCTCGCCCCCAAGCCCGCCCGGTTCCTCACGTGGCTTCTCGTTAGTGTCGCAGCGGTAGTTGTCGTGCTCGGGGTTATTACAACGGGCAGTGGACCGCATAGCGGGGATGCAGAGAGCGAAGCCCGGTTCTCCTTCGACCCGCAAACGGTTGCGTGGATGCACGCAGATTCGGTATTTCTCTTCATTGGATTACTCATTGGCCTGATCGTCGCGCTGCGGTTATTTAAGAGCACGAAATCAATGCGCAGACGAACAGTACTTCTGATTTCACTCACACTTGCCCAAGGCACACTCGGTTACCTTCAATATTTCACCGGCTTGCCCGTTACGTTGGTAGCGATTCACGTACTGGGCGCGGTTCTGACTTGGATTGCGGTGCTGTTTATTCCGTTCTCCATGCGCACCCGCGGTGAGCCTGAAGTGGCGTAGCCGGATTGGTTTAAGGAACGAACGGCGTAATGCCGATCAATAAGAAAAGTAGCGCTAGATAAGTAATTGAGCCGTGAAAAACCTTCATGGCGGGTTTCTGTAATTCTTGATAGTTCGCCTTACCACGATGGGTACGTTTCACCAGCCCGAGTGAAATTACCACAAACCAAACCCCCAAAACCACCGCGCCAATGGAGTACACCCATCCCATGGATGCAACGGGAATGAGCGCGAGAGAAGCGAGTGTCATGGCCACGGAATAGAGCGCGATATTGCGCGTCACCACCCGTTCGGGTGCGACGACGGGAAGCATCGGAACCCCCACCGATGCGTAGTCATCCCGATATTTGATGGCAAGCGGCCAGTAATGGGCCGGGGTCCATAAGAAAACAATGAGGAACAGAAGCGCTGGTGTCCAACTTAATGAACCCGTTACCGCTGCCCACGCGATCAGCACCGGCATACAACCGGCTGCTCCACCCCACACAATATTTTGCGGCGTGGAGCGTTTCAACAGAATTGTGTAGCCGAGGGCGTAGAGCACGATTGCGAGAAACCCGAGAAACGCCGCCAGCCAATTTGTGAGCAACCCCAGTGTCAGCACGCTGATAACGCCCAAAATTGTCGCTTGTATCAGGCCAGCACGCACACTGATAACGCCCGCGGCTATCGGGCGGGTTCCGGTTCGGTGCATGATCGCGTCAATGTCTGCGTCATAGACGCTGTTGTAGGTATTGGCACTCGCCGCGGCGGCTGACCCGCCAACCACAACCGCAATGGTCGCCAACAGGGAGGGCAGACCATCGGCTGCGAGGAACAAGGTGGGGACGGCCGTGGCCAAAAGTAACTCAACAATTCTCGGTTTGGTTACCCAGAAATAGGGAGCAAAGCGCTCACGCATTCGCAAATCACTCACGCTGTAGACCTCACCCCTTAAACATACTCAATAGATCCTTTGGCGGCCCGGCGTGGGCGGTTGGCGAATTCATCGCCTTCGAAACTTTGATGCCTTCACCAATAGACTTTGCTCATGACAGCGACCCGACAAATCCCGATCAATTTGGATCCAGTACTGCAGTGGGATGCAGATGACCAAAAAGCGATTGACTATTTGCGGGCACTCGCAGCCGATGCGGTCCAAAAGGTGGGAAATGGACACCCGGGGACCGCCATGAGCCTCGCGCCGGCCGCCTATCTTCTGTTTAACAAGATCATGACTCACGACCCGAGTGATCCTGCGTGGCTTGGCCGTGATCGCTTCGTGCTATCAGCCGGCCACTCCAGCCTAACCTTGTATTCGCAATTATTTTTGTGTGACTACGGACTCACCATGGATGATCTGAAGTCGTTTCGAACCAGTGGGAGTCTGACTCCCGGTCACCCCGAGTTTGGTCACACGGTGGGTGTTGAAACCACCACCGGGCCATTGGGTCAGGGTGTTGCTAACGCCGTGGGAATGGCAATGTCAGAGCGCTACGAAGCCGGACTTTTCCCCGGTGCGCCATTTGCCCACCGCGTGTGGGTCATCGCCTCCGATGGGGACCTACAAGAAGGGGTCTCTGGTGAAGCGTGCTCACTCGCCGGGACCCAAAAGTTGGGTCACCTCAATGTGATCTGGGACGACAATCGAATTTCCATCGAAGGAAACACACAGGTTTCCTTCACCGAAAATGTGGCACAGCGCTACCGTGCTTATGGCTGGGATGTCCACGAAGTTGACATGCTGGCCAATGGTGATGTTGATATCCCGGCCCTGCATGCCGCCATGGTTGCCGCTGGGAATAACACGCAGACACCTAGTTTTATCCGGATGCGCACCACAATTGCTTGGCCCGCTCCGAATGCACGCGGCACCGCGAAGGCGCACGGATCAGCGTTGGGCACCGAAGAAGTCGCAGCGATTAAGGTTGAACTTGGGCTGGATCCTTTGTCGAGCTTCGCATTTGATCCCGCTCTCGTGGATCGAATCCGAGCAGCACTGCGTGTGCGCACCGCAACGACCCGAGAGGTCTGGGACGCGGACTTCACCACCTGGCGCAGCGAGCACGCCGAGACTGCAGCGCTACTTGAACGACTCATTGCGCACGAACTACCGGTAGATTTCGATTCGGAACTGCCGACCTATTCCACCGGTGGTGCAACCTCAACCCGTAAGGCTTCAGGTCACGTGCTTAACGCGCTCGCTGCAAAACTCCCGGAACTGTGGGGTGGATCGGCCGACTTGGCAGAATCAAACAACACCTGGATTGATGGTTCACCAAGTTTTCTCCCGGATACCGGGGAGGGGAGTTCCCCGTTCGGGCGCAATATTCACTTCGGCATTCGGGAACATGCCATGGGTGGGGTGCTCAATGGAATCGCGGTCGATGGACTGACCCGACCATTCGGTGGAACGTTCCTGGTGTTTAGCGACTACATGCGTGGCGCGGTTCGACTCGCCGCCTTGATGCAAACCGATGTCACCTATATCTGGACCCATGACTCCATCGGTCTGGGCGAGGATGGGCCAACACATCAACCCGTTGAGCACCTGTGGTCACTTCGTGCAATTCCCGGACTCAGTGTCGTGCGGCCAGCAGATGCAAAGGAAACGGCGGCAGCCTGGGTGGAGACCATCAAGCGCCGAACACCTGTTGGTTTGATCCTTTCACGACAAGACCTTCCACACCTGGACAATGAGGATGCGCAGATTGCAACCGGGGTTGCCAAAGGCGGATACATCCTTGCGGGTGACCCCGATCCGGCCGTGATTTTAATTGGAACCGGTTCAGAAGTCAGCGTTGCGCTCGCGGCTAAAGCGACCCTTAACTCGCAGGGCGTATCGGTCCAACTCATTTCAATGCCGTGCGTTGAGTGGTTTGATCAGCAACCACAGGATTATCGCGATAATGTTCTTCCGCCAAGCATCACGGCCCGAGTCGCGGTAGAAGCTGGAGCAACATTCGGCTGGTACCGATTTGTCGGTTTGAAAGGTGAGGTAGTCGGACTCGATCATTTTGGGGCAAGTGCCAGCTCCAGCGTACTTTTCGAGAATTTTGGGATAACCCCCGCAGCCGTTGTTAAGGCGGCCATGAGTTCCCTCAATAAACAATACATACCAGACAATTAGGAGCGATCTTGAACGTAATTCTGGAAAACTTGACCGAGGCCGGTGTCAGCATCTGGCTGGACGACCTCACCCGCACCCGGATAACCAGTGGAAACCTCAAAGAACTGATTGACACTATGAGTGTCCGGGGCGTCACGACAAATCCGTCAATCTTTGAGGGTGCAATTGCCGGAAGCGCAGACGCTTACGCCGCCCAGATAGCGACACTTGCCCGCAGCGGAACCAGCGCCGAACAAGCCGTTCGCGTCATGACCTCGGATGATGTTCGCGACGCCTGCGATATTTTTTCCGATGTTTTTGCAGAGTCCGGTGGCACCGACGGCCGCGTGTCGATCGAAGTTGATCCACGGCTTGCCCGCAACACCCAGGCGAGCATCAACGAGGCCCAAGAATTGTGGGATCTCGTTGATCGGAAGAATCTTCTTATCAAAATCCCGGCAACCCTCGAAGGTCTGCCCGCCATCACCGAAGTTATTGGTCGTGGCATCAGTGTGAACGTGACCCTAATTTTTTCGGTTAAGCGATACACACAGGTCATGGATGCGTACCTGTCCGGCCTTGAATTAGCCGTCTCTCGCGGGCACGACGTTTCTACGATTCAATCCGTCGCCTCCTTCTTTGTGAGCCGGGTTGATTCCGCTGTTGATTCACTCTTGACCGCACAGGGAAGCGACCAAGCCACCGCCTTAATGGGTCAGGCCGCAATCGCCAATGCTCGCGTTGCCTGGCAGGCCTACGTTGAGGTTCTCGCAAGTGATCGGTGGAAAGTATTGAAAAACGCAAATCCTCAGCGTCCATTATGGGCGTCAACCGGAGTAAAAGATCCCGCTTACTCGGACACGCGTTACGTTATTGATTTAGTTGCTCCGGGGTGCGTCAATACCATGCCGGAGAAAACACTCGTGGCGGTAGCAGATCACGGAGTCTTTATGGGAGACACGGTCTCGGGGACCGGCGCCGCCTCGGCCACGATCTGGAGCGAACTTGCTGTCGTGGGGATTGACGCGGGCGCGGTGTGCGACACACTTGAAATCGAAGGTGTGGCAAAGTTTGAGCAGGCCTGGGTCGCGCTGCTTGAGACGGTTGCAAAGGCACTTGATCGTGCCTGATATCGAATACCTCAATCCTCTGCGCGATCCCGAAGACCAACGGCTCCCCCGCATCGCCGGTCCTTGTTCACTGATCCTTTTCGGTGTAACGGGTGACCTGAGTTGCAAGAAAGTTATGCCGGCTATTTACGATCTGGCGAACCGCGGACTTCTACCACCTGGTTTCGCACTCGTCGGATTTGCCCGGCGCGACTGGGCAGACCAGGATTTTGCCCGGGTGGTCCATGACGCCGTTAAAGAACACGCCAGGACCCCTTTTCGTGAAGAAACATGGAAGCAACTAGCAGCCGGAATCCGTTTCGTTGACGGTGACGTCACCGACCTTTCGGCCTACCAGCGAATTGCTGACGTTGTCACCGAGTTAGACCAGAGCATCGGCACCCAAGGGAATCACGCCTTTTACCTGTCGATCCCGCCAGGGCTTTTCCCGGCAGTTCTGAGAAACCTTGAAATTTCGGGGCTCGCACAAAGCCCTACCCCTACGTCGTGGCGCCGGGTCGTCATCGAAAAACCATTCGGTCACAATTTAGAGAGCGCACAGGAACTCAATAAACTCGTTGACGCTGTCTTCCCCTCCGGCAGCGTTTTTCGGATTGACCATTACTTGGGGAAAGAAACCGTTCAAAACATTTTGGCAGTGCGATTCGCTAACGCGATGTTCGAACCGCTGTGGAATAACAACTACGTTGACAATGTACAAATCACGATGGCCGAAGACATCGGTATCGGTGGGCGCGCCGGATACTACGACGGTATCGGGGCCGCCCGAGACGTGATTCAAAATCACCTTCTGCAACTCTTGGCACTTACCGCCATGGAGGAACCACTCTCATTTCGCGCGGATGACGTGCGAGCCGAAAAGGAAAAAGCCCTGCGCGCGGTAACAATTCCCGAAGATATTGGGGCTCATACATCTCGCGGCCAATATGAAGCCGGCTGGCAGGGCGGCATTCCGGTTATCGGTTTCTTAGAAGAAGCGGGTATCCCAGCAGACTCCACCACCGATACCTTCGCCGCCATGCGACTCACTATTGAAAATCGCCGTTGGGCTGGCGTACCGTTTTATCTCCGGACGGGTAAGCGGCTTGGGCGCCGGGTTACCGAAGTCGCGATTATTTTTAAACGGGCACCACATTTGCCGTTTGCTTCCTCATCCGTCGAAGAATTAAGTAACAATGCTTTGGTCTTTCGGATTCAACCGGATGAAGGTGTCACGGTTCGTTTCGGATCAAAAGTGCCCGATACGAGTTCGATTCAAGTCCGCGATGTCACGATGGACTTTCAATACGGCGACTCATTCGTTGACACCAGCCCCGAGGCCTATGAACGGTTAATCCTGGATGTCTTACTGGGTGATCCTCCGCTATTTCCGCGGCATGAAGAGGTTGAACTCGCCTGGAAGATCCTGGACCCGATTGTCACCTATTGGCAGACACAGGGAGCACCAGAGCAGTACGCATCCGGTGGCTGGGGGCCTGCTTCATCCTATGACATGATCGCGCGCGATGGACGTACGTGGAGGCGACCATGATCCGACTCGAGGACACCAGCGGTGGCGCCGTCGCGGCAGCAATCTCCGCCGAACGCCACCGGCAAGGATCCCCGACAACGGGCATGGTGCTCACCATGATCATTATCACCAATGAGGAATATCAGGCTGATGCAACGTCAGGCGCTGTTTTCGCAGCCCGTCAGCACCCCATGCGGATAGTGAGCGTTATTCCCCGACCGGGCCGGGGGCCCAACTCCCTCGATGCGGAGATTGCTGTGGGAGGTGACGACGGGCCGGGTGAAGTCGCGGTGCTGCGGCTGCGTGGGGAACTCGCCAAGCACGCCAGCTCGGTTGTTATCCCACTTCTGCTCCCGGACACTCCGGTGGTGGCATTTTGGCCCAGTGATGCTCCACCGATTCCTTTGGAGGACACCATAGGACGCCATGCGCAGCGCCGGATCACTGATTGCGCCACCTGCGCGGACCCCCTCGAAGGTCTTCGCGAGCGCGGTCGTGGATATCAGCCCGGTGACACCGATCTGGCCTGGTCCCGGCTCACCCCGTGGCGGTCCATCTTGGCGACGGCCTTTGACCAAGCCATGGGCTCGGTGACGGGTGGGACCATTACGGCGGAGGAAAACAATCCCAGCGCCGCGTTGCTCGCAACGTGGCTTCAAGGCAGCTTTAACGCTCCGGTCGATGTGGAATGGACTTCGACGGTTGGGATCGAGTCGGTAAAAATTGTTACCGACACCGGGGAGATCACGATCAGTCGCCCTGATGGAATCACCGCGACCCTATCTCGCAGCGGGGTGCCGGACGCCCTCATTTCACTACCCCGACGAGATCTCACCACCTTGCTCAGCGAGGACCTTCGGCGGCTTGATCCCGATGACGTTTACGGTTGGGTAATCCGTGCGTACGCCGGAGAAACTGGGTGATCCCACACCTTGTTTATTGTGATGATCTGGTGGAACAGGCAATCATCACCCTGAGCGCAAAACTTATTGGCGCAGATTCACATTCGTTACACCATGTCGTTCTCACCGGTGGCCACACCGGCAGGTTGATCACGGGCCGACTCGCCGACGTGGCCAAAAGCCTGCCTGAACCCGTTTGGTCTCGCACCCATTTTTGGTGGGGAGATGAGAGGATCGTTGCGTCGGAATCCCCGGATCGCAATGATCGCGGTATTAAGGTTTCCCTTGGAAAGTATTTTATTGAGTCAAATATTCATCGGGTGCGGTCCAACGATGCGTGCCACACCGTAGAGGAATCGGCGGATGAATACGGTCGTGCTCTCCTGACATTCGGAGCCGGTGGCCGGCCACCACGTTTTACGCTTGTATTTGCCGGTGTCGGTCCCGACGGGCATATTGCCTCATTATTTCCCAATCGACCCGAGTTAGATTCCCGCTCGGTCGCGGTGGCGGTGCACGATTCACCTAAGCCACCGCCGGAGCGGGTAACCCTAAGTTTGCCCACCCTGAATAATTCGAATTGCACAGTGTTACTCATTGGAGGGGAAACCAAACGGGAAGCCCTCAACCGGATCATGGCACCTGCCGGCGTTATTGCAACAACCCCGGCCCGCGGGCTTGAAGCGGCCGAACTGTACGCCTTAACCGACCTACTAGTTACCGTGTAATTTATCAATTGCCTCTTGCAAGATCGCTGCGCCATCTTTGTCCGAACGACGCTCTTTGACATAGGCCAAATGGGTCTTGTACGGCTCAACCTTTGGTGGCATGGGTGGGTTCTCTTTATCCGGTCCGGCAGGAAGTCCACACCGTGGACAGTCCCACTCTTGCGGAACTTCGGCTTCGATGGCAAAACTGGGCTTTGATTCGTGACTACGACTGCACCAGAATGACACAAAAAATCGAGGCGCCGCCTCGCCGCGCTCGGCCTCACCCATGGGACCTGCACCAACGCGACTACCTCGAATTGCGCTTCCACCGGCCATTATTTACTCCTTTTGCGAAACGATATTGTGAATTGAAGAACGTCGGGTGTGCAGGACAAAATCGTGACTAGGAACCGGTTCTAACGAGAAGACCCACCGCAACAATGGAAGCCGCCCAAATGAGTCCCAAGCCCACCGTGAGGCGGTCCAGGTTCTTTTCCGCCACCGAGGAGCCACCGACAGAGGAAGTCACCCCACCGCCGAAAAGGTCGGACAAACCGCCACCTTTGCCGCGATGCAACAGAATAAGAACGATCAGCAGCACGCTGGTAATAATAAGAATCACCGCGAGCGAGATGGTTAAGGCTGTAAGCATTACCGGGTCGGAGCCTTTCGATTATGAGATAAAGCCGAACGTCAGGATATGCCCACGAGGGAACTATAGGTCAGCCGGGTGCATCCGGTAGCGAATGATCCCGACAAACTCAGTCGGGTCCAAGCTCGCCCCGCCCACAAGACCCCCGTCCACATCAGATTGGGCCATCAGGGCCGCCACGTTGTCGGACTTGATCGATCCGCCATAAAGAATTCGAAGGCTCTTGGATGCCTCTGGACTCCACGTGTCACTCACATGTTTGCGAATCGCGAAGCAGACTTCTTGGGCATCAGCCGGCGTAGCTACCGCACCCGTGCCAATGGCCCAGACTGGTTCATAGGCGATTACCAGGTCACCCATTGCTTCGGCGCTGACGCCGGTGAGGGACTCGGATACTTGGTCCAGAACGAATTCAATGGTGTTGCCCGCTTCACGGATGTCGCGTGATTCTCCAACACAAACAATCGGCACCATTCCGCAGGCCAATGCGGCGTGGGTTTTCGCATTCACGACCGCATTACTCTCCCCGTGGTTGGCGCGGCGTTCACTATGTCCGGTCAACACGAAACTGCAACCCAACTTTGCGAGCATCGCACCCGAAATATCACCGGTGTGCGCACCTTTTACGTGCGGTGAAAGATCCTGTGCACCGTATTTGATGTCGTACTTATCGCCTTCAATCAATGTTTGAACCGACCGCAAGTCGGTAAATGGAGGGATGACTACGACATCGACCGCTGCGAAGTCGGCCTCATTAAGGGAGAACGCCAACTTTTGGACTAAGGCGATGGCTTCGAAATGATTAATGTTCATTTTCCAGTTACCCGCCATCAGCGGCACCCGGCTATCACTCTTCGCCATTATTTACTACCTTCCAATACCGTGAGTCCGGGTAGTTTTTTACCCTCCAAGAATTCTAGGCTGGCACCACCACCGGTACTGATGTGGTCAAATTTGAGGTGATCAACGTCAAGAATGCGAACCGCAGCGGCCGAGTCTCCTCCACCAATCACCGTGTAACCCGGTGCCGCTGCCATCGCTTGGGCCACCGCGAGGGTGCCACCCGAGAAGGCTTCCATTTCAAAAACCCCCATCGGTCCATTCCAGACTATCGTGGCGGATTGCGCAATTACCGCGGAGTAACGTTCGCGGGTTTTCGGACCGATGTCGAGCCCCATTTGGTCAGCGGGAATCCCATCACGATCCACAATCTGCGTGTGCGCATCGGGTGCGAATCGATCTGCAACAACAAAGTCAACCGGCAGCATTACATTGACACCAGTTTCACCCGCTTGGGTAAGAAAACCCTGGACACTTTTCACCAAGTCAGGTTGTGAAATCGAGTCCCCAATTTCCAAACCCATGGCGAGCAAAAATGTGTACGACATCCCGCCACCAATAAGCAGATTGTCAACCTTGGGGAGTAGGGATTCAATGACACCCAATTTGTCGCCAACCTTGCTTCCACCGAGAATCACCGTGTAGGGGCGATCCGCTCCCTCAAGCAGCGCGCTGAAAACATCACACTCACGTTCCACGAGTAACCCAGCAGCGTTGGGAACAAGGGTGGGGAGGTCGGTAACGGATGCTTGTTCCCGGTGGACAACTCCAAAGCCGTCGCTCACGTAGGCGTCTGCCCACGCCGCCCAGGTTCGCGCGAGTTCTAAACGTTGTTGCGGGTCCTTACTCGTTTCCCGTGGATCAAATCTGGTGTTTTCCAAAAGTACGACGTCACCGTCTTTCAGGCCGACAATGACCGCGTGATCATTGGCTGGGTCTGACGAAAAACCGACCGGAGTTTTCAGTAACTGGGAGAGTCGCTCCGCAACCGGGGCAAGGGACAACTCAGGGACGATGACCCCTTTCGGCCGGCCCAGATGAGCCAGGATGACGATGCGTGAACCAGCTTCTCGCAACGCATTTATTGTTGATAAGGCAGCCACGATCCGTAGATCGTCGGTGATGTGACCTTCCGCATTCAGCGGAACATTCAGATCACACCGCAGTGCAATGGTCGATCCTGGCAGTACAAGATCGCGCAGGGTGCGCACTAGAGCTGTGCGCCAACGAACGTCACGAGGTCTACCAGCCGGTTGCTGTAACCCCATTCGTTGTCATACCACCCAAGGACTTTGACCATATTTCCATTAACGATCGTTAAAGACGCATCAAAAATACATGAGGATGGGTCGGTGACGATGTCCGTTGAAACGATTGGGTCTTCGGTGTATTGCAAAATTCCCTTGAGTGCACCTTCGGCTGCCGCTTTAACCACCGCGTTGATTTCTTCTTTGGTCGCGGCTGTTTTCAACTCAACGGTTAAATCCGTTGCTGAGCCGGTTGGCACCGGCACGCGCATCGCGTAGCCGTCTAATTTTCCCTTGAGATGTGGCATCACCAACCCGATTGCCTTTGCCGCTCCCGTGCTTGTTGGAATCATGTTCAATGCCGCAGCACGTGCCCGACGCAGATCACTGTGTGGATAGTCCAAAATACTCTGATCATTGGTGTAGGCGTGAATCGTTGTCATCAGGCCGCGTTCAATGCCAAATGCATCATCAATGGCTTTAGCCATCGGGGCCAAACAGTTTGTGGTGCACGAGGCGTTGGAAATTATGTTGTCCGTAACCGGGTTGTACTTATCGTGGTTGACACCCATCACGATTGTGATGTCTTCACCCTGTGCCGGCGCCGAAATAATGACCTTCTTGGCACCGGCCGTGATGTGCTTTCCCGCCGACTCGGCATCTGTGAAGAACCCGGTTGACTCAACCACGATGGCCGCACCGATGCTGCCCCATGGCAGCTGCGCCGGATCGCGTTCAGCAAAAATAGGGATCCGAATACCGTTAACGATGATTGCGTTATCTTCGGCCACCACGGTCCCCTTGAATCGACCCAAAATGCTGTCGTACTTAAGCAGGTGGGCCAAGGTCTTGGTGTCGGTTAAATCATTGATACCCACAACCGAGATATCCACTCCACTTTCTTGGATTGCACGAAAAAAGTTACGACCGATTCGACCAAATCCGTTGATTCCAACCTTCACCACATGCTCCTTTGTGTCCTGCGTCCCTCCACGGATCCTTTCCGTGGGTCGCTGTGCATCAGTGTGTTCTCGGGCGTAAACCTATCGGCACCGTGGTTACCGAAATGTTACGGATGATTCTCCAGCGCTGCCACCGCCGCTTCGGTGTCCGGTATCCCCATTTCGTGGGCTTTTTTGTCGGCAAGTGCCAACAGTCGGCGAATTCGCCCGGCAATGGCATCCTTGGTCATCGGCGGATCACTCAAGGCGCCCAGTTCCTCCAGACTTGCCTGTTGATGCTCCATCCGAAGACGGCCAGCAACGACAAGATGGTCGGGCACTTCATCTCCCAAAATCTCCAGGGCGCGGTGTACCCGGGCACCTGCTGCCACCGCTGCCCGCGCGGAACGACGCAAATTAGCGTCGTCGAAATTGGCCAGCCGATTGGCTGTCGCCCGAACCTCGCGCCGCATCCGACGCTCCTCCCAGGCCATCATGGCGTCATGCGCACCAAGTCTGGTGAGCATCGCCCCTATTGCGTCTCCGTCTCGGATCACGACCCGGTCAACACCACGAACCTCCCGCGATTTCGCGGCGATACCGAGTCGGCGCGCTGCACCGACAAGGGCCAAGGCCGATTCTGGTCCCGGGCAGGTAATTTCTAGGGATGACGAGCGGCCCGGCTCGGTGAGGGAACCGTGGGCGAGGAAAGCAGCCCTCCAGGCGGCCTCGCAGTCGCACAGCCCTCCGGCCACAATCGCTGGCGGCAAACCCTTTACCGGTCGACCACTTGCGTCAACTATCCCGGTCTGACGGGCTAAAGCTTCACCGCCGAGCACGACGCGCACCAGGTATCTGGTTCCTTTTTTGATTCCTGTCCCCTGGACCAAAGCGATTTCACTCTGGTGCCCATAAATTTCGAAAATATCTTTTCGGAGTCTTCGAGCGGTCGAACCGATGTCAAGATCGGCCTCCACCACTATGGCCCGGTTAATAATGTGTAATCCGCTCGCGAACCGCAAAATGGTGGACACCTCGGCTTTACGGCAACACATTTTCGTGATCAGGACTCTACTGAGTTCATCCTTTACCGCAGCGGTCATGGCCATTGAATACTCCCTCGTTTACGTTTTATCCAACGCACAGCATGTGTCAGTTTTTCACAATAAGGGTCTGGGTTCCTTGATGCGACGTTAATTCTAAACACCGTGACCAAAACCCGTTGCGCTACCCGCTGGCAATCATCGTGCTGGACTACCTTGCTGCTCTTGAGATCGACCGCGCCCGATTGATCTCCGTGAAGGCTGACTCCAACAATTGCGATGACGAATGGGGATGGAGCGCAGCCATTGCGGTTACCAGCCAGACGAAGGATCACTCACGGCCCAGATCCCGGTGAAAGACCGTTGCGGGTAAACCTTTTTCCCGCAGCATTGCCGCTAGTTGCTCCGTCATGGCAACACTGCGGTGTTTCCCGCCGGTGCAGCCCACCGCGACGGTTACGAGTCGTTTTCCTTCACGGAGATACCCTGCCCGCATCGTTGCCAGAAGATCTTGGAAGTGAATGAGGAAGTCCTTTGCATCGGGCCGCTCCAAAACGCTTTGAGAAACTGCCGCGTCTTGACCTGTGAGAGGTCGAAGTTGTTCATCCCAGTAGGGGTTCGGCAGAAAACGAACGTCGGCAACCATGTCGGCATCAACCGGAATACCGTACTTGAATCCAAAAGACAACACCGTTATATGGAAATCACTCTCATTTAACGAATCGAAGGCGGCTTCAACCCGACGTCGCAGGTCATGAACATTCAATGAGGTCGTATCGATCACCAAATCGGCAACTGCTCTGATGTCGCTGAGAATTTCGCGCTCACGAACCAGCCCATCGATGATTCGATGATCTAGTGCACCTTGATCATTTTGTAGTGGATGTGGTCTGCGTGATGATTCAAAACGACGAACTAGGCTCTCGTCCGTTGCCTCAAGGAACACGATTGTGACATTACCCACCCGGAGGGTTAGGTCCGCCAAGACGGAACTCAACTGGGCGAAAAGCGAACGACTCCGGGTATCAACGACAACGGCCACCTTTTTAATGTCTGAGCTGCGGCTCGCCAATTCAAGTGCTTCCAGAAGCAATGTTGG
>Ga0105054_10001486_pt1 | contig 38554 bp, 57 predicted proteins | sample BON02_FD_78091 | JGI IMG/M metagenome (GOLD analysis project Ga0105054, IMG submission 78091) | Freshwater microbial communities from Lake Bonney liftoff mats and glacier meltwater in Antarctica - BON-02 (megahit assembly) | ecosystem: Environmental > Aquatic > Freshwater > Ice > Glacier...
ATATCTCACCACCCCCCCCGTTGGTTGCCCCCCCCCCCCCCCCCCCCCCCCCCCCCCTCCGCCCCCTCCCTATGCTTCGGTGTTCCGCACGGTGTGCAAGGGATGAGAAAGGAGTTATGGTGGGAAGGGGGGAGCGAAGGTGGTGGGGATGGGGGGGTGGTTGGTGGGGTGGGAGGAGGAAAGGAAGGAGTGGGAGGTGAGAGGTTGAGTTTTTGTGAAGGGGAAAAAAAATAGTCCCAAAGGGGAGATGTGATATAGAATGCTCAGAATACTCAGACATGAGGGGTTTAGGGTGGGGTGTAAGGCTGTGGGTCCGTAAGCCTAGTGAAGCTTAGCGAAGCCTAGTAAGATAAGCATTAAGGTTCTGATTAGGCTGTAAGGCATACTTTAATATGCGGTAGCTTATGCGGTAGCTTGCGTGGTGACTTGCATGGTAGCTTGGGTGGTAGCTTGGGTTTTAAGAATAACCTTGACAATGGGTGGTTGGGTGGGTAGGCTCAAAAGATGAAGAACAATTTCGATACTTCGGCTACTTCATCGGTTCCTTTGCTTTTGTCAATTATTCAGGGGATGGATGATCGGATCAAGGTTTTGGAGGCGCGTGAAAATCGGGATTACTTTGGGAAGCTGACAAAGGAGGAGGCTTGTGCTCGGTTAGTTCTTCTGGATGATTTATTTCATAAAGGTAAGCGCGAGGGTTTTAAGGAATTTGAGGAAGAGAGAGCAGCAATGGATTCATACAAAGCAAAGGGGGTGGAGGATGGGGCATAAAAGATGGATGGGGTTATTGGGGACGTGGGGGTCGACGCCTACCGTGATTTACGTTTTGCCGTCTATGGGGTTAGATAGGGTTAGGACGGGTAGTGGGGTTGTGTGGGTGTTATGGGTGGCTTGGGGGCGGTGGTATTTTGAGGTCGGGAATTAAATCAAGAAACTATGAGCAAGGTTAAGAAGATTAAGAAGATTAACAAGGTTAACAAGGTCAACAAGGTCAACACGATTGTGTCCGATAGTATTAAGGTTCTTAGTCCTAGGTTGAACTGGAAGTTCGTGGAGCACACTGATCCTAAGAATGCGGCATTAGCTTTAGAGCTTTTGGCGCAAGGGGACAGGTATGACGAGGTCAAGGAGAAGACGGGGATAGGCTTTACGGCCCTTGCGGGGCTTAGGGTGAGGCACCAAGGGGCATTAGACGAGAGAAGGGCTTCTTTGGCTCAGGATGGGTTCCAGATGGCCGAGCAGCTCAGGATGCTGGTGCAGCGCAGGGCTGAGATGCTTGCGGATAACGATGATGAGCTCAGGAAGGTGAACATCAAGGATTTGGTCCTGAGTAATGCGATTGCGCAAGATAAAGCATTTAATGCTCTCGGGGAGAACAAAGTAGTGATTGAGCACCGGAAGGAGAAGCTGAGTATTGAGGATGCGCGTCGGATGATCCAAGAGGCGCGTGAGGAGCTAGCCAAGGGTGAGATTAACGTCAGTGCGGTTATTCTGGAGGTAGATGATGAAGGATCCTTTAATAAGGAAATTCTTAATAAAGGATCCGGGGCCGTGGAGGCAATGGATGTTTAAGTTATTGCATGGTGACTGCTTAGACGTGATGCGCGGGATTGAAGATGCCAGTGTTGACATGGTCTGCACCGACCCGCCTTATGGCACGACTGCCTGCAAGTGGGATTCCGTCATTCCATTTGAACCCATGTGGGCGCAACTCAAGCGGATCGTGAAGCCGAAAGGGGCGATTGTGCTGACGGCATCGCAGCCATTTACGTCGGCGCTGGTGATGAGTAATCTTGAGATGTTCAAGTATGAATGGATTTGGGATAAGCATATACCAAGAGGGTTTCAGGTAGCAAAGTATAGACCCATGATGAAACACGAAAACGTTATTGTGTTTGGATGTAAAGCAGTCAATTACTTTCCACAAAAGACCATCAGAGATAAGCCCGTTACGGTCAAGAATTATTCAAAGAAAAATAAGGTTTCGAGCAACGATATAGGAAAATATAATGACAGCGGCAAAAAGTTTACTTACACTCACAAGTCTCCTGACAGTATGCTTGTGGGATTATGGGAGCCTAACGCGGGAAAGGTGCACCCAACACAAAAGCCTGTCGCGCTGATGGAATACCTGATCCGCACCTACACTAACGAAGGCGAGACAGTCCTTGACTTCACGATGGGCAGCGGAACGACTGGTGTTGCGTGTAAGAATCTATCTCGTAGCTTTATAGGCATAGAAAAGGACGAAGAGTATTTTAAGATAGCCGAGGAAAGGATTAGCAGTGTTTAAGTTCAAGCTTGGGTCCGTTGTTTATCACAAGATTGGGGAGATGAAAGGGATGGTGGTTTACCATATTAGTGGTTTCTCTGGAATGAGTTACGTTATTGTTTGGAGTGATTTAACGTCCAGTGAGCACTGTGAAGAAGAACTAGGAACTGATCGGGAAAGCTATGAGTAATATCAACGGAACCGAAGACATTACGGATACGTTTCGTCCTAGTTACACTGACTACGGTTGGAGTTTAGAGGAAATAAGCCAAGTGTTATCTCATAACGGGAAGTCTTCCAGCAAGATTACGAGAGCAGACGGCACGGTTATCTACGTGCCAGAGAATCCCGATAAGCGGCGACCGCATCAAGTCCTTAAACCGACTAGTCCTAGTAAGCACCAAAAGGAAGAGTTAACGACTGAAAGGGAGAGTTATTTATGAATTGCCGGAAATACTGCCCTCTTTTCCCTGCAAGAATTTTATGAATTGGCGAGCGCATCCAGTCCTTAAACCTCCGACTCCTAGCGAGTTAGCCAAGATGGAGCCCGAGAGGGTTCTTGAGCTATGGGAGGCTTACCATGAGGCGATTGAGAACTCCTTGAAAGACCCGTATCGGTATGGCTTTAGCCTTCCTCATTGGGAATACGCTAATAAAGCGTTACGGATGTTCAGGACGGCGTTGCTTTTTGGGGCGAACCGTTCCGGGAAGACGGCGTTCGCTGCTAAGAAAGTCGTAGAGGCGGCGATCAAGAACCCGAAGTCCTTGATTTATTGTTTCAGCCAGAACAAAGAAATTAGCGTAGTTGTTCAGCAAAGTGCTGTGTATAATGCACTTCCGTTAGAATTCAAGAGCCGGATGCTGACAAAAATTGAGAACATCAATTACAGTTTCAAGAACGGGTTCACGGATAACAAGCTGGTCTTCCCGAACGGGAGCATGATTATTTTCAAGTTCTATACTCAATGGATTCAAGATGATACGATTCTTGAGGGTATGGAGCTAGGCAGTCCAGAGCCGACAACGGATAACATGGGCGCATGGCTGGACGAGTATTTGATGGGCATGGACTTAATTGACCGTTTGTATCTCCGGTTAGCCACGCATAACGCAAAGCTCATTATCAGCTTTACCCCGAAGGACGGGGAGACGGAGACGGTTAAGAATTACCGAGATACGGCTAAGACGATTGAGACACGATCCGTATCCGAGGGGCTAAGTAAGCCAAGGACTGTTCCGTATTACCAAGAGAACGCCAAGATGAACACGGGGATTGTTTACTTTCACAGTAAGGACAATCCGTGGTCAGGGTATGGATCCCTCTTGGAGCAATGCGTTGCAAAAGAGGACGATGATTACACCATTACGGCTTTGTATGGCGTGCCTACTAGCATGAGTGGGAGCAAGTTCCCTAATTTCTCACCAGAGGTTAACGTCATAAAGCACGAGATGATTCCAAGGAAAGGAGTTACGAGGTATATGGTGCTTGATCCTGCTGGGAGAAAGAACTGGTTCATGTGCTGGATTGCCGTGGACGCCACGGAGACTTATTATGTTTACAGGGAGTGGCCGGATATAAACGTAGGCCAATGGGCTAAATGGCACGGGGGGAAGATTATTGGTGGAGAAGGATCTAAGGGGCTAGGTTACGGCGTTAAGGATTACATTGACCTTATTGAAAGGTCTGAGGACCAAGAAGAGATACTGGAGCGTTTAATTGACCCGAGGTTAGGGTCCGCGAGGTATTCTAAAGGGGATGGGGCTAGTTCTATTATCGAAGACCTTGCGGATAACGGATTAATCTTTATCCCTGCGCCGGGGCTAGACATCGACGATGGGTTACAAGCCCTCCAGACCAAGATGGCGTATAGCAAGAAAAAGCCAATTGATTCCCTTAATCGTCCGCATTTTTACATCTCGGACCGCTGTGAGAACATTATTCATGCTTTACAAGAATACACGGCAGAGGGTGGGCCTGATGAAGCATGGAAAGACCCAATTGACGTAATTCGGTATGCGGCAATTGCTGGGATTAATTACATAGATGAACAGGCCATGAAGGCAAAATCTAACAAACGCGGCGGATACTGAGCCGATAAGGCCATCTAATCGGCTCACAAAATAATGAAAGTTAAACTAACAAACCTAGCTAAGAAACTCGGGATTACTTACGCCGAGGCGGACGAAATCAAGACCCTAAAGATTGACTCTGGGGATTGCTCTGGGAAAGGAAAGAACACATGGCTGACGGAGGAAGCGGCGGCTAAATTCACACTAGCCGTAGAGGTTCCTTCGGTTGTCCCGATTAACTTAATCGGAATGGTTATCCACGGGGCACCTAATCCGAACTGGCTTTTTGCCAAAATTGAAGGCTTAGAGGGGAAGTGGCCCATTGTGGTTCCTCGCCGTCTTCATGGTAAGCTAATAGGTAAGAAGATACCAATTCATGCGATTACGGATGCCAAAGGAACAACTTACCGATATGCCTCGCTTACTGGACGTTACCTCTGACCCTGCTTGGAAAGATGAGCAAATGGATCGGTTACTTGGATTTGAAATCCTCAAAAAGATATGTATGGCCGACCCTGATCCAATACCCCCTGCGTTACTTGCTGATAAGATAGGTCTTAACAAAGGCTTTTCTTACGTTATGATTGAATCTATTTCCCGAAAACTGAAAGCCTAACACTGACATGGATAACGAATCTCTCGAAGAGCACGAAGCTTTAACATATAAACTCAAAGAGCCGAATGTCCTTTTGTTGAAAAAGGCTTACGACACGACCTTGAATGAGCTTCAAGGCTATCTGGATCAATGTCGTCAGAATTACGACGACCGCCGGAACTACTGGCCGGGTAAGAGTCGGGACATGAGAAAGCACGGGGCTGATGCGTTCCCTTGGGAAGGTTCTTCCGATATGGAGGCTCATGTAATTGACGAGCGCATTAACTCTTACGTGGCGTTATTTGTCGGGGCTATGAATCGGGCTAATATCCGAGCTTACCCAGTCGAGGTGAACGATGTTGGTCGGGCTAGGGTTGTTAGCTCTTTCCTGAAATGGATGCTGAGTTCTTATATTCCTCGCTTTAAGAAAGAGATGGAGCTTTCCGCTAATTATCTCTTAGAGCGCGGACTAGCAATTACTTACTGCGGTTGGGATAAGCAAAGCAATACTTATGAGCAAAAGATTAGCTTAGAGCAAATCGCCCAAGCAAGCCCAAAACTAGCGCAAGGTGTCCTTGATGGTTCTGCTGACGAGATGCTTACGCAGCAATTACAGCAAGCATACCCAGCCACGAGTAACAAAAAGGCTAAGAAGGCACTTAATGACCTCAGAAAAACGGGTGTAGCAATCATTAGCGTTAAGCGTAATCAAGTCAATCGGCCTATGGTTCAAACGCTGACGCCTGACGGGGACTTTTTCTTTCCGGCTTATGTTACGGATCCACAGCGTGCTCCTTATTGTTTCTGGAGGACGTATTACACTCCTCAAGAATTACTTAACAAAGTTGCAACCGAAGGATGGGACCAAGATTGGGTGGATTACGTTATCGAGCATTACAAAGGTGTAAACATTTTGACCATTGAGGAGCAAAATCAAGGTCGCCGCTCGATTAATCTTACGGATTCGTCGTATTCAGCGGAGGATTTGATTGAGGTTATTTACGGATACCAAAGACTCGTCGATTACGAAGATGGTTCTCAAGGCATTTACTGCACGGTATTCCACCGCGAACTTTCGACGAAGATCAAGGACTCCCCTCAGTATGCTAAGTTTGAACTCCTTAACGGATACGAGGATTACCCCGTTATTGTGACTAAGCTATTCGAGGACTCGAAGCGTCTTTACGATACCCAAGCATTTCCAGAACTCCTTCGTGGTAGCCAATGGCAAACAAAGATTGAGCGCGATTCTCGCATAGACAGGAACTCAATGGCCACGCTGCCACCAATTATGCACCCCGTGGGGAATGCTCCCTCGGATTGGCGTCCGGGCGGCTTTATCCCTTATCGCCGTCAAGGGGAATTCATGTTCGGTCCACAGCCTCAATACAACCCCGGATCAATGGAGATGGAACAAACCATGCTCAAGGTGGCTGACGGATTAGTTGGACTTGATTCTAACAGAGTCGATTCTACGGACATCCGTCGTTACTTTGTCGAAAAGTTCCTTTTTCACGTTCAAAGCGTTATCAAGATGTGCTTTAAGAACTTCCAGCGATTCGGCCCTGACGAGACTTGGTTCCGCGTTACGGGAACGCCGGACCCACAGAAGTTCAGCAAAGGCGATCCTGATGAAAACTTCGACATCATGCTGGGTTACGACGTCTTGAATAACGATCCCGAGACCGTTGAGAAAAAGCTACAAGCAATGCTGAGTCTTTCCCAGATTGACAAAAATGGTCGGATTGACATGGATGCATTTATTGACCTAGCAGCTAATGCAATTGATCCTATCGCCGCTGATGCTATCCTTCAACCTAAAGAGCAAGGCTCGCAGCAAGTGGTTAAGTTTGTTACTGACGATCTTACGAAAATCTTTGCTGGCATTGAGGTTCCTGCACGAGCTAACGGGGCGCAGATTGCAATGCAGGTCATTCAGCAATACGCTCAACAGCCCGATATTACCCAAAGGTTCCAAGCGGACGAAGCATTCAAGGGACGCTTGGAGAAATACGCTGGCCAATACCAGTTCATGATGCAGCAAGCCCAGAACGCTGAGATCGGTAAGACAGGGACGGCCCCCGCAAGCGTCGGCCAAGTCCAGACCCAAGGGATGCAAAGTTAACCCCATGCCAACGGCCAACCACGAATCAACTAGCCTATAATAAAATTAACGAACTCAGCATTTAGCCACTCAGCCACTTACCATCATGGGCACTAGCACGACTTACAATAACAATAACTTTATTCTCTCAACAAATGCGTCTTACGCCGTCCCTTCGTTTAACGCTAGACCACAGATCACCGTAAAGAATACGGCTTCAACGAATATCACCTTGACCGCCACGGGATCGGAGACGATTGACGGTTCGGCTACGCTGGTCCTCAAGGGTCTCGCTGCTGTTAACTTAGTCAAAGGCGAGAACGAAGCCGGCGAGATTGAGTGGGTCGTTACGGCGTCTGGCGATGCCGCGCGAATCACTGACGGCGTTGCAACGCTAAACTTCGGCGCGGGGCAATGACGGCGCAGGCGGTGGTTACGGGGCAGGCAGGTGTCGAGGCAGATTCAAGGGTTTTTGTTGCAATGAATATCGCCGAGACGGATGAGCATTCGGTTGATGATATGCTGGTTGACCCGATCCGGCTTGCCGTGCATTCACTGGTTATGGGTGTCGGTTTTACAATCTACGGCGCGATGGATAACTCTCGCGCAAACGGAACCTACGGAATCAATTGGAGGGTGGCATAAATGGCTGTTGAAATTAAATCTGGTGCGTCTAGTGACCTGCAAACTGTTGACGCGGTAAGCAAAGCCGCTCGCGTTACGCTCTACGACAGCGATGGGCAAGAGGTTGTGCCGTCCGTTCCAGTCGTCATTGTGGTCGCTAACGTCACCGCCCTAAACAATGACCTTATCGCCTCATTTGACGCTTCCGCCTACAAGTTTATTTCGGTGCAATTTACTGGCACGTGGGTGGGTTCGGTTCAATTCCAAGGCTCAAACGATAACGGGACGTTCGTCCCCATTGTGGTTCAGAAAACAGGAGTTGTTCTTGACCCTTACACCCTGACAGCGACAGCGAATGGCGTTATCAAGGTGCCAGTGTTGTTCAAGTTCTTGCGGGTGCGGGTAACAGCCTACACGTCTGGCACTGTTGAGGGCTTTGCTTTTGGATTTAGAGAATCGAACGATACAGGGCAGATTTCCGCAACGGGTACAGTGGCACTGACAAAAGAGACAACAAAAGTTATCGGTACAGTTAATGTTGCCCAAGCGCCATCGTTTATCACGGGCACGATAACCGCCTCAGATACCAATGCTGTCGCACCTGCGGGTGATGGCGTGCTTGTGTCGGGCGCTCCTAGTGCTAACTCGACCGTGGTTTTAGAAGGCACTACAGAAGATTCCGCGTGGATTGTAGAAATTTCCGGCACATTGGGCGGTGCGACGTTTTATTTTGAAGCGTCCGTAAGCTCGACCAACGGTGTTGATGGTGGCTGGACTAACATCAATGGCAGGCAAACTGGAGTTGTGAACACGATTCTCGCTGGTAATACTACAGTCGGTGGGGTGTATCGAGGTAATACCGCAGGCACTAAATACTTCCGTGTCCGCGCTGTTGGTGGTACAGGCACAAATGCTACGGTTTACATCCGCAACAGCTACGGCACTGGCGTTGTATTCCTGAACGCCTCTATCCCTGCTGGCACTAACGTGATCGGTTCTGTAGGTGTAGCGGCTGGGCAGACGATTAATGTTGGCAACTTCCCAGCAGCCTCGCCAATATCATCGGCCACAAGCTCGATAGCAATAGGCCACAGCACGGTTCCGTTAATACCGTTATTCATACTAGGCGCGGCGGGCGCGGTGAACGTGAACTCGGTCTCCATCCGCAACGTGCCAGCTATCTTGCGCACCGTGGTATTCACGAACTACGCGGCCACCGCAAGGCATTTCAAGCTATATAACACGGCCTCGGTCCCGGTAGCTGGGGCTGGAACACCTGTCATCGTATGCAGCCTCCCATCAGGCGGGACGTTGGTTTATCCGCTGCCTATTGAGGGCTTCGCGTTTAGCCTTGGCATCGGGGCAACCATGACGCTGGGGGCCGCAAATAACGATACGACACCAACAGCGACGGCACCCGACTTTTCCGTGTCGCTGATCTCAACATAATACGGCCTTTACGGGTCTAGCGTCAGGTGCTTACTGGTGCCGAGCGAATAACACTTCAGAGTTCACCATTTTAAGAATTTGGTCATAAGCTAGGATTTGACCGCTAATCTGCATTACGTCATCTACCTTAGCTTGAAATAAGCTAGAGATTGCTTCCTCGCGGAGGAAATAAATCTGGTGAATGAACTCAGAGAATTCTTGGTAGTTACTAAGAGATGTAATTGATTTGGTAATGTCCATGTAATTAAAAGAAGTTAAGGAAGTTAAAAGAGGTATGAAGTAGCGAAAAATAAAAGAACCCCTTAAAGAAAGGGGGAGTCTGAGGGGGGGATAGCATTTCTGTCAAGCAATTAATCCTTTGTTACGGAAATAATTTCCATTCTCTTGAATATCCGGCTCATACGGAATTTAACAGCATCCTCGTTTTCATCTAACACAATGGTTTCTCCTGAGCACAAGACCTCGTGCCCTTGGAAGCGTTCTGAGCCAGAGCGTATCCACTCCCGCCACTCTACGCGGTATTTGTTAAGGTTCATTCGGTTAAACATTACGCTCCTTCATCTTGCGGATAGCTCCCGCAAGGAACTCGGGTGGGTTTTTACGGCTGTATTCAAAGATAGGGTTAAGCTTAATGATTAACTCACCCGCTCGATTCCGAGTCATACTCTGAGCGTCACGAAAATGTTCTGGGGCTACCCAGTCAAACTGTGTGGGTGGACGAGGCTTACTATTCATAGGCATAAGTTAATAATCTCCTAGTTTTTGTCAAGCACCAAAAACCCTTGTTAGTATGATGTTAAGCAGTCGCTCAGGCGCAAAGAGAGCGGATTCAAAATGATTAACGAAGTCACTACCACGAACGCTGACGTGGATAAAGTTCCAGCGGTAAAGTCTAATATCACGGCTGAGATGTTCGCCTCTCAACGTGTAGCGGCAAGGATGAAGGCCCAAAAACCTGACGCCACGCCCGATAAACCGGAGCTAAAGGACTCCCTAGAGCCAAAGGAACCCCATCGAGAAACGGAAAGCAAGGAACCCGAGGAGCTAGAGGAACCAAAAGCCGAGGAAGTCCAAGATGTTCATTCCAAAGAAATTGATTTAGGAACAATGTCAGAAGCGGAACTCCGTGAACTGGCTGACAAATTAGGTAGTCGTGCGGTTGCTAGATTCGGTGAGCTTACAGCTAAACGAAAACAAGCAGAAGAACGGCTTGCGGTCCTTGAGGCTAAACTTAATGAAGTCCAGCAGCCAAAGATTGACCCGCTTATTACTAAAAAAACAGAGATTAATCCGTATGCTAATATAAAGACCCTTCCTGACCTTCAGGCGAAAGCCCGAGAGTTAGACGAGGCGATTGAGTGGGCTGAGGATGTTCTCTGGAATAACGACCATATGGCTGCTGATGATTCAGTGGCGGTGGTTGATGGTAATGATGTTTCAAAAGCGCAAGTCCGAAAGGTTTTCCGCGATGCACAAAAGGCTCGCAAGGAACACCTTCCAGCTCAACTAGCATTTCTTCGTGCTAAAGAGCAGCGTAATGCGCTCAAGGGGCAAATGACAGCGGCGGCACACAAAGAGCTATTATGGCTTGATGGGGAAGATAACGATGTGCGTAAGCAATACGAGGCTCTCCGTGAGTCCCCGGTGCTTAGGCAAGCCGTAGAAGCCGTTCCAGAGCTTGAACCGTATATGGAATACATGGTGGCACACGCCGCTAACTCCATTTATGGGCGCAAGGAAATCAGGATTGATTCTAAACCAAGTTTAAGCGCAGACCCTCCGTATAATCCCGGTTCGTCTTCCGCAGGAAGTGAAAGGCCTGAGTCCAAAACGACTAAGGTTATCAAGGACATCCAAAACCGATTCAAGACTACAGGCGACGCTAAGGACTTTGTTGCTCTCCGTACTGAACAACTCTCTAAACGTAAATCTATCTAATCCTGCCTTATGGCCTTTTCAAACACTTACGACACTACTAATAATGGTTCAGCGGTTTCTAACCGTGAAGACCTTCTGGACGTATTGACGATTCTTGCTCCGCAAGAAACGCCCGTCCTTTCTTCGGCTTCTAAGTCGAAAGCCACCGCGACATTTGTCGAGTGGACCGTTGACAGCCTTTCTTCCCCAGTTACGACTGGCGTTGCTGAAGGTGCTGATGTTACCTCCTTTACGGACAAGTTTTCTAACCGCGCTCGGTTAGGTAATTACGTCCAGAAATTCCGTCGTGATTACATGGTTTCTGATCTTCAGAACGCCGTGGATTCCGTTGGCCCAGCCAAGGTTGCACAAGCCGAGAGCAAAGCTGTCCGCGAAATTAAACGCGACATCGAAGCTACTCTTTGTTCGACTAATGACCGTTCTGTTGAGAATGGTGCTGGCACGTCTTACGGTATGCGTGGATTGGGTGACTGGATTGATTCTGGCGGTCCTTTTGATGTTCCTTCGGATTATCGGACTCCTGCCGCTTCGATTCACGCCATTGGCGCACTTACGGAAACTGTTTTCAATAACCTGATTACCTCGATTTATCGGGTATCGGGAACGACTAACAGCCTTACGTTGGTTGCTGACACGGCTCTTCGCCGCATCATCAGTGACTTTGCTCGCACTTCGGCTTCTGGCGATTACAGCGTGCGTCAAGTTAGTTATCCCGGTGGTTCGGGCGAAATCAAGCTCGCTGTTGACATGTATTCGTCTGACCACGGTCAGGTGTCCATCGTTAACATGAACCCTGATTGCGCTCCTGATACGACGAACAAAGACACTGGTTACCTTATCAATCCTGATTTCCTCAGTGTTGCCGAGTTGATTACTCTGGGTTCTAGCCGTCTGCCAAATCTTGGTGGTGGCGAGCGTGGTTATGTGGATTTCACTGGCACGGTTTGTGTCAAACATCCCGGCGCGTTCGGTAAAATCACCGCCATCAGCTAACCCTTAACGGAGATAATCCATCATGCCTAAACTTACCGTAAATGACCGATGCGGCTGTCGCGTCGTTGACCGCTGGTAAATGGACTATCGGTATCCGTATGTGGAATCTCGCCCAGTTCACTAAGTAACTAGCAGTCCCGCACGGGAAATCCTTGCTAATATGGGGGTGTGGCTTTAAGCTGCGCCCCTTTATTATTTTTAAAAATAAGCATGAATTTTATTACGTCATTCCCAAAATACAGCGACGGAGAAGTCAACAAAGCCTTGATGCGAGAATTAACCCAAGGACTTGAGCTAAAAAAGCAATGGGAAAATCGGCGCGAGCTTCAGGCTGCTGAGGAAGCTAAGCAAAGTCGAGGGATGAAGGAAATCGCCGGACTAGGTCGGCATGTTGCCAGCATCCCTAGTTGGGAGTTCTACCGCTTGAAGGACAAATACGGGCACGCTGAGATCCACTCTAAGGAATTCCTCAAGGACTTCCAAAAACGGTTTCCTCATCTTTCACCTAACAAGATATAAATATGGCAGTTAAGACTTACACGGACCTTTACGCATTAATCTCCGCGCTTGCCGGGGTTAGTGACTTCACTACGTCAGAGCAAACAAACATCCTTGCTTTTGCAAATCGTAGGCTTTATCAAGCTTACCGGACCTCCCCGATGTGGAGCCGATACATTGTGGGTGCTCAAGCGCGGCCAGCAAGTAACAACATTATCGCCGAGAGCTTTACGGGTATAAGCGCGAACATTACGACTGCAACCCGCAATGGATCAACCGTTACCGTGGTGGCTTCTGCTGCCGTGGACTTTGTGGCGGGAATGTATGTAACCGTGGCGGGTTTAAGCGGAACCGTGAGTCCTAATGGATCATATCAAGTTACCGAAGTTGACAAGACTACGGTTACGGACGATACGTTCACTTACGACTTAGTAACAACTAACACGGCTTCTGAGACTTACACTGGCTCAGGGACCGCCATAGCGGACACTATCCCGGATATTGACAGTTATAGCCGTATATGGGGGAATGATCCATTGGACTTGAACTCAGCGATTGAATACGAGTTCTACGTTAGTTCGGATGGGGCGCACGTTATCGGTAACAACAGGGCACTCAAAGGGTTCTGGGTTGGCTTTACGAAGGCTTGGGACGGGCCGTATACGACCGCTTCGACGAGCATCCCCCTTGAGTTCTTTTATTACGCGGCGCACTCAGCTTACGCTGACTTCCTAAAAATGGACGGGCAGAACGATAAGGGAGGGATAGAAGAACAAGTTGCTCAACAATTCTTAATGCTAGAATTAGAGAAAGCTCAACATCAGCGTAACAACAACGCTTTGTTCCGCAGAATCTCAACTTACGTCTCCCGATCTAACCGATAACTCAAATGGCTAACTCTCGCATCGTTAATACTCCCTCACAAGCTATTCCTCAAGACGGAGCTTCTCATACGCAAAGAACCGTAGGGGCTTCAGCCGTTTCCTTAATCGACCACACGTTACTGGCAGACACCACGCACGTTCTGTTACAGTTCACGGATGCTAACTGCCGGGTTACGTTCGACGGATCGGATCCAACGAGCATCAAGGGATTTGTTTACCTTAACGGTTCCACTGCTTATTTGACGCACTCTATGGCTGCTGCTGCTAAGGGCATCCGTGATGACGCGACTGACGTTATCCTTGAAATCCAAGAACTTAACTTCCGGTAATGGCTAAGACGTTCGAGTCAGTCTTGATGGTTCCCTCGGATGTCGTAAGGCAAAGCTTTAGACCCGCGTTTTCAGATAGAGAGTTTTACTCGGACGTTATCATGTCCCAGCCTGATTATACGGGGACGGTGGTTATCGAAGGGTTTTTTGTGGATGACCTAGGTAATTCTTTTATTAGCAGCTCAGGGGACTTTTTAATCGCAGCATCTTAACGGTAAAACAACATGGCAAACCTTAGAATCAAAGACATCACGACCACAGCGTCGTCAACGGCATCTGGGGAATATCTCGCCATTGATGGGCTAGCTAACGGAACCCGCAAGCTCTCCGCTACCGCCCCTACGTTCGCTGGTGCTGTTACTGCTACGGGTGGATTTGTTGGTGCGTTAACTGGTAACGCGGATACTGTTACTACGAACGCAAATCTTACGGGAACCGTTACGAGCACAGGGAATACTACGGCCATTGCTAATGGTGCGATTTCTAACGCGATGTTGGCAAATGCGGCGGTCGCTAATTTGAGCGGCACTAACACGGGGGACAATACCGTTGCGACCTCCGGCGCAGCGACGACGGCGGAGACACTACTGACGGCGCGGAACATTAACGGGGTGGCTTTTGATGGCAGCGCGGCAATCACCATCAACGCCGTAGACGCCACGGCGCGACTGGCGTCCAGTGCCGTTTCCGCTTACGGGCTTACGCTGGTCGATGACGCCGACGCTGCCACTGCTCGCACCACGCTCGGCCTCGGCACGTTGGCCACTCAAAGCGGAACATTTTCAGGCACAAGCAGTGGCGCGAACACTGGCGACCAAACCACGATTACGGGCAACGCAGGCACCGCCACGGCTCTGGCCACCTCCCGAACCATCGGCGGGTCCAGTTTTGACGGCAGTGCAAATGTTACATCATTCCCGGCTCCCGGCGCAATCGGCGGGACCACGCCCAGCACAGGCGCGTTCACGACGCTGAGTGCGAGCGGCGAGGTAACGATTACCGCCGCTGGTGGAGTCCTCAATTTTAGCGGCGCGAGCTTTGGACACATCAAGTCAACGGGTGACATCTATGTTAACCCCGCCCTCACCAAGACGCTCGTTCTAGGCGCAGATAATCAAGTTACCATTGGCACAAGCGGCTTCGCCGTCACGGGGAAAGTTACGGCGAGCAATGGAGTTACTAGCACGGGAGCCCGGATTGAGTCCACATTGACCTACGGGCCGATGTATTACAGTAACGAAAACAACACCGATAATGTTAGTCGTTCTTCGTTTACCTTCGCCAGAGGCGCATCGACTGTCGGTCAAATCGTCACAAACAACACCTCGACCGCTTACAACACCTCATCTGACTATCGCCTCAAGACTATCACGGGTGCTGTCGCTAATAGCGGTGCGCTAATTGATGCGCTCTTGCCGAAAGTTGGAACGTGGAAATCGGGTGGAACTCCGTTCACTGGCTTCTTGGCTCACGAATTTGCTGATGTATTCCCTTTATCCGTTACTGGAGAAAAGGATGCAGAAGATGAAGACGGAAACCCAATTCATCAATCAATGCAGGCCAGCTCATCTGAGGTCATCGCGGTCTTGGTTGCAGAGCTGCAAGATGTCCGCGCTCGCTTGACATCTTTGGAAGCCTAACAGAACATCTTTGTATGACTACCAACGAAGCAATTAATATTTTCGCCCAAGTAGAGCAGAAGTTCGTCTGTGATGGCGCATCCCATGACGTCTTAAAAGAAGCTATCCGCGTGATAGCTGATGCCTTGGCTCCAGAGCCAAAGGAGTAATCGTGAATGAGAACCGGAAGAATTACACTGAGTTTACTCTCAGCGATTGCATTCCTGTTTCTTACTGCATGTCAGATGGCTCAGTGGCGGGTTCTCCAAGAAAAGATTGACCCTGAGTTAGCGGAGAAGCCAGAAAAGCAAATCGAGGCGGAACGCCAAGGGGCGCAGTTTATTCGGGATAAGTCGGCAACCTTAGAAGCAGATCCCGAAAAGCAAGTCCAAGAGATACACTCCGTAGCTGTTCCCCTTTCCGATAGCCTAGGAGTCCCTAAGTCCGTAATCGAGGTAGATGACTCGCAGAAGGCCATAAAGGCCTTAGAAAGGGGTCTATTGGCTGAACAAGCACGCGCAGAGGAGTGGAAAGCATTTGCGAAGAAGTATGCTTACAAAGAACTAGAAGATACCGGAGTTAACCTCTTTACGCCTACAGCCCTCCTCGGGTTCGCCGGGATCGCGGCTTTGTGCATCTTTGTCCCCGGATTCCTGACCTTCCTTTTGTTCGTTATCCGCAGAATGAGGACTGGCCTGCAGCAAGTCACGCAAGCCGTCGAGCAATACAAAATAGAGAAACCCAAAGAAGCAAAGGTTCTAGGCGAGCATTTGTCTTCAGCGATGGACGCAACGACCAAGAAGCTAATCAAGGGACACCGCGCTAAGGTCGATTATTCTAACTTAATGGAAATTAAGGGGGGCGGGTGAGCGTCCGCCATGACCGCAATTACCGTAGTTGGGACGGCGGCGGGGATGATCCACCTGACTTTGACTTAATCCTCGACCCCGTGGCCGACGGATGGAGGGAAGGTAGCTGGTCCGATACTGCTAAGTTTTACCAAAGAGAGGACCAAGTTTATCGGAGCATCCAGATTGTAATCGGCGGGGCGGAAGATTGCGTAGACGTAGGCTCTAAGACTAATCGTTGCGAATTCATTGATTTCGTTACTTGCTCGGGTGGGCAATACCACTTGACCCTCAAGGGCGGCTCAAGCGACAACCTTTTCGCTAACTGGTATCTTTATAACTCCGGTGATACCGTGGACATCGAGATCGGGAACTGGTCAAGCTCGGACTTCACTAAGTCGCAAAGGAATACCTTCGACAGTTGGCGCAAGTTCGGCGATAAGCCCGTGACTTATTGTTACAGATTAGGGTGCAAACCGTTATTTATCAACACAAAGGCAAAGCATCTTTTGTTCAGGTCAATCGGGCTAACCGTTTACTGGTGGAGTAAATTCTTCCTGCATAATGTATTAAAGGTGTCTGACAAATAATCTTAATTATGAGCAATGATGTAAAACTAAGTGTAGAAAAAACGTGGGTTCCAGTGGGAACCACGGCTGCTATCTGCGCCTCAATTGCGTGCATGGCTTTTTACTTAGCCAATTTAGTCTCGGGCTTAGAGCGAAAGATTGAACTAGGGAACCTAGAGCAAAGTGCCCGGATCGCCTCAATCGTGGATGAGTTAACCCGCCGAAACCTGACTCGTTACACTTATGAAGAAGCTCAAGAGGCTTGGGTTTCCTTCGAGTTAAGTAACCGTGACAAAGATCTGAAATACCCTGATATTCGGGCGATTAAGAAAGCTCACACTAAGTAAGACTTTATTCAAATTCGATGCCAAGATACCCCAAATCAGGAAATAATGACTCCCCGATTGTAGACGAAGGAGATCGTGGGTTCACGAGAATGAACCAACGGATGCGGCCTGACCAGCTCCAGCCTAGCGAGGTTGCCCTTTCCCAGAACGGACGGATGGGGATTGATGGGTCTTGGCAACCACGAAAAGGGATTGATAACTTCGGCCCGACTATCTCAAGCGGAACGGACGTATTAACTTTTCCTTTTTATCTTTATGCCGACGCAACACCTTCGTCCGTAACCACCGGAAGCAACTTAATCACGGTTAATTTCGCTGCGCCCGAGGTCTTTTATACCGGAACCGTAGTGGGCGTGTCTGGTATCACAGGAGTTACTCCTGATCCTAACGGAAACAGAACCATAACTGTAACGGCAGGAACCCCCGGAGCAGTCACGCAGTTCACTTATCCGTTAACGGCTTCCGCTGGCACCGCTGCTGGAACTATCGTTATCGGCACTGGTTCAATTATCGCCGCGACTAATCAAGTCTTTGGCTCTTGTTTGTTTTCGGATGCCTCCGCATCTAGCGCAGAATATATCCTCTTAGCGCAGAACGAATCCTGCATTGCAGTTAAGATAAGCGACAAAAGCACCGTAACGATTGCTTACCCCGCCGGGGTTACGATCTCTAGCCCCGTAGACATGAAACAAGCCTTTAACAAGGTTTACCTTTTCCGAGACAGTGTCACGGCCTTAGTCTGGAATGGGTCCATCAGCGGATCTCCTGCCTTTACTTTAGTTCCTAATGGTGCTTACACGCAACCATTGGTCTTAACAGCATCTAACAACACGGCAAACGTCGCTGGCGTAGTTACGGTAACAGAGACGGCTCACGGGCTTTTAGTCGGTGACAAAGTAAAGATTATGGATGCTGGCACGACCCCGTTGATCCTAGGGGATACTTATACCGTAGCCACGGTCCCCGGACCTAACTCCTTTACTTTCTTTGCTAGTGCTGATGCTTTTACGGCCACATCGGTCGTGATCGGCATGAAACAATCCATCGGTCTTGGCTTCACGCATATGCCTTGCCCCCCGTGGGGCATTTATCACCAACGCCGTCTTTGGATGCCGTTTAATTACGTGTCAACTGGCACTTCCGGCAGTCCGACTATTACGGATAGAGGGGTTCGTGATGAAATTATTGCTTCAGATATCCTTGATGCTGATACATTTGACCAAATCCAGAACCAATTCAAGATAGCCTCTGGGTCCGCTGATTACGTCGTCGCAATGCAGCAATTTGCGGATGATAACATCTTGATCTTTTGCCGGAACTCGATTCATGTCATTGCAGGAATCTCTGGTGAACTTCAAAACGCGGTAGTCAAAGAGATTACCCGCGAGGTTGGCTGCGTTAGCCGGAAGTCAATTGCCCAAATCGGGAATCAAATCTTCTTCTTATCAGACAACGGCGTTTACTCCGTAGACTTCGGAGACCTTTATAACCTTCGCGGGTCTTCTTTGCCTCTCTCTGAGGCCATTCAACCCTTAGTGGACCGGATTAACCCGACTTACGCGCTTAATTCAGTCGGCGTTTATCACGATAACCGTTACTGGATATTTGTCCCCTTGGATGCCTCATCGGTTAATAACGCTTGCTTCGTTTACAACATGCTGAACCAAGGTTGGGAGTCCTTGGACATCGTGGAGCAATCAGGATGGGATGTTAGTGACGTAATTCGGACAAGTGCTGGCGCGATTAACAAGCTTTACACGGTTTCTAGTTTCGGCGGGATTCACTTAATCGACTCCAGAGTTGATGACAGGGATAACCTTTTGCTCCAGCCCGGAGGGATTGTGACATCGTATTACATCCCCTCTAAGCTAACCACGCGAATGTTTACTCAGAACACAATGGACCGCAAGAGGTTCAATAGCTTTGAGTTACACATTGAAAGCGCTTCCTCTAATACCGCTGACGCCGTCCTGACCTTTGAGACGGAGAATCCAGACCGCACCGTAACCTTGAGTTCGGTCGCTACTCTCCTTGGCCACGTCTTGCCCGTATCCGAGGATGCTTCGATTCGCGGACGTATCGGGAACCTCCGAGGTTATGGCGGTCAAATGACAATCACGCCATCACAAGGCCGACCAAAGGCAAGAATGATTAAGGTATCATCTCAACTAACCGATCCACCTATCTCCTCTAAGGAATAATACTTTCTGCTAGAATAAAAGAACCACCATGGCTGTCACAATAACTGGAAATACATTTGCAACCGCTGACCAAGTAACGGCGACTAAGCTAAATGACTCAGTTAACTCCGCTACGTTTGCCGCTGGGGCCGTGGATAACTCCACGACGCAACTTTCAGGCGGTGCTATTATCGTCAGGGATGGTGGTATTACGACGGCCAAGCTCGCCACCACCAACACAGGCACCGCATTGCAGGTTCTCCGAGTCAACGCAGGCGCGACGGCTCTTGAGTATACGTCAGCTTTGAAGGCCACGGTCTTAGGCAGCGGCACCCAAACGACAACGTCCAGCTCTTACGTTGACGTTTCTACGATGTCATTAACAATGACAACTACGGGCGGAGATGTATTGTTGTTGGTGTCTTTCCCGATAAATGCATCTGCTGGTGGAGAGACCACCACAACCATAAACCTTGATGGTGTGGACGGTAGCGTTCTATCCACTTCACAAGTCGCTCAGGCAATAGTAACTTACCACGTTTATTACAGTAGTCTATCGGCGGCATCTCATACTTGGAAGCTGCGATTCAGGAACTCTGCATCAGCGTCAACCAGCGTAAATATGGCTGCGACAGTTGGAAGAATAACAGCGATTCAGCTCCTCTAAATGTGTCAGCAATACGAAACGCTATCGAACTTTACGGATCAGATTTTAGTCGTGTGCATGGTATCTACTTGGAGCATGGCTATACTTATTCAGACCCGGATATTCTTGCTCTTGCACGGCCCTGCTGTATTGCACGCCCTCAGTCGTGGGTTGAATTACGGGATGCGGACGCTTGGTGGGTTCAGTTGGTCATTGGGCATGGTGCTCTTGCAGCTCTTTATAATCACTTGCCTTTCCCTCTCCCTAAAATTGGATGGGCACGAGACTTTAACGGAAAAAGAGAAGAAAGATTTTACGATTTCCAAAGACTCAAATCGCTTTTAATCAAAACTAAGACTTAATACTTTTCACAATGGGATCAACCACAGTCCAAGCCCCCGCTCCACCTCCAGCTCCTACCCCTATTGATCCCGGTAAGGCGGCACTTGATTACACGCGGTCAATGGCAGACACCGAGCTACAGAAGACGCTCTTGGAGAGCGAGCGGACTTATCGCCCACAGTATAACGAGCTTAATCTAGCGGATTACAATACTTACCTCAGGGGGACCGGAAATCAAATGGGGATGATCGGCTTGAGCGAATTAGCTACGCGAGCGCAAAGCCAACAGAACGCTGATGCTCAATCCTTCCAACGGCAAGCGGATATTAATGATGTTTCCCGTCTAGGTTCTCAGGCGAGTGAAGCGTTTATGCTTGCAAACCCCGCACTTGCGGCGCAAATGCAGCGAGCTACGGCTTTAAGCGTTGATCAAAATATCCAAAACGTGGGCCGTGGAGCCCTTGGGGATCAGCTTTACTCTCAAGCGCAAGCCTCTACGGGCTTAGGTGCTACGGGGCAAGCCCTTGATGCTCGAGCTCAGGAATTTGCTAAATCCACGGGTAAGTTAACTCCGCAAGAGATGCGAGACCTTGAACAAGGGGTCCGTGGGTCTTATGCTTCAAGGGGCCGCGCAATGGATAACTCCGCTATCGGCGCAGAGAGTTACTCAAGGCTTGCTAATCAGCGTCAGCGCATGATGGAAGACCTCGGGATGTCCCAAAATCTGAACCAAGGGAACCAAAACGAGCTTAATTCTAACCGTGGTTTCGCGCAAGGGATTCAGCAAAACGACCTTTCGCGGATGTTTAATAACCAGCAACTTCAATCTGCTGGGTTAGCCCAAGACCGTGGTTACGGCTTGCAACTCGCCGCAATGCAGCAAGGCATCGCCTCTGATCCCTTTATGGCTATTCTTGGCCGTCCTTCGAGTGCTCCCGGTATGGGGCAAGCGGCTTCTCAGTTTGCGTCTGGCTTGGCTGGTTCTCAGCAAGGACCGCAGTTGTTTGATCCGAACGCTGGTATCAATCTTGCGCTCAAGGACTCTGCTAATACGGCTAATTACAATAGCGCAATCTTTGGTGCTCAAGCCGGACTCGCGGGGGCTCAATCTCAAGCTAAGGGGGCTATGTATGGTGGCTTAATGAGTGGCCTTGGCGCACTTGGTAGTGGTATATCAGGAGGTGCCGGAGCGGCGGGGGGTTTCGGAAAACTATTCGGTCGATAACTCAATGACTTTAATTAAGGAACTTTCTAATGGCTAAATTTGGCGAAGGTGTAAACGCACAGCTTGGGGCAACGAATTATAACGCTTACCTCCAAGGTGCGCTTCAAGGTGCCCAAGGCGTAGCTCGTGGCGGTGAGCTAATGGGCCAAGGGATTGCTAATGTAGGGAGTAGCATTGCTGGTGGGATTAAGGAATACCAGCAAAACAAGAAGAATAACCAAGCCCTAGAGGGGTCGGTGAAGTCAACATTGAAGCTCTTCGAGTCCGTTGATAACCTAGAGGGGGTCAGTCCAGAAATTAAGGCTCAAGCACTATCCGCAAGCAAACAGCTTACTGACCCTGATACGCCATTAGCAGTTAGGGCCGCATTTGCACAGCAGTCGCGATCAGATTTAGGTGAACTAATGAAACTCGGGCAGGGCGCAAGAGAAGAGAAGGTAAAGAACGAAACTTACGAGCTTTATAGCACGTTAGCGAGAACACGCGGACAGGTCGATAGCGATTTCGTTAATAAATTCAGTCCAGAGGCGCAAGCTAACGCTTCTAAGCTCTTTTACGCTTCCGAAAACCTCAAGAGACAGAACGAAAAGCTAAGAGCCGAGGCAACCGCACTTGGTAAACCAAGCGTTAAAGATCCTTCAGCTTACAGCGCATCTTATAACGCAGGGGTGCAAGAGTTTACCGAAAGAATGAATAGGCTCCCAAATGGTAAAGAACTTCAAACCATTGCAGCGAAAGCCAAGGTTGACTCATCCACTCCGGTGTTTTTATCAGCAGACGACCAACTTAAACTTGATGCCAGAAAGCTAGAACAAGCGGATACAATAAACAGGTCGTCTAAGTTTTTAAACGACGTAAGCGATAATGCAATTGAAGCTTCTAATCAAGCTAATGATATTTCTCAAACAAGAAAGCTTTTGGCTTCGGAAACGACCCAAACAGGGTGGGGACAAGAAACCTTAACCACGGTCCGTTCTTTTGCTTCCAGAATTGGCATGGAAAACGCCGATTTAGCGGACCAGCAAGCCCTTGAATCTTATGTAAGCACGGATGCGCTCAGGCAGACGAGGTTATTGATGAGCAAGCAGGGCAGCATAACAGAGGGTGAACGTGCTCGCGTAGACAAAACATCGATGGGCATCGGCAAGGAAAAGGGCACGTTGAACAAATTGCTTGATTTGCGTGAAGCCTTAACCAATAGAAGTATTGGGGCTGAGCTAGAAAGGCAACGCCTGTATGACGAGGGAAAATCAGTCTCGGATACAGCAGAGGGTGTTCGCCGTTGGTATCAAAAAAACTCGATTACTTCTATTTTGAATGGAATTGTTATGAGTCCGGGAAGCTCATTTAAATTCCCCAGTGGGGCAACGGTTAGAAGAATTGATTAATGCCAACTTATAAGATTAATGACAAGACGTTCAGTTCTGATAAAGAATTGACGCAAGATGAGTTAGCTCAACTAGCCGGCACTGCCCCGAGCCAACCCCAAACGGATCAAACACCCCAAGCAACGCAACCACAACAGCGTTCGTTTACTGAGTCGTTAGGCGGCGCGTTAACGGATATAAGGCAAGCCGAAGAGCCCGGCGTATTTACGAATAAAGACAGGTATCCTACTGCACGCTCAACGATTACGGGCATGACTCCTAGCGAAGCGCAACGGCGCGGCGAAGAAGGAATCGGGGCATTATCCCAATTGTCTGCTACGCTTGCTAGATACGGTGTTCCTATTATTGCTACAACGGCTGCTGCTTCTGCTGCACCTGCTACTGTTCTGGGAGCGCTTACGGTTGGCGCAATAGGGTTTATTTCTGGTTCTTTGGGTGAAAAGGTCGCGGAAGACTTAGAAATATATTCAGGCGCTAGAACAGAGACGAGCGGAAGGGAGATTGTTGCCTCTGGCGTGGCAAACGCAGCCCCTATATCAATGGTAGGTGGGCCACTTATGAGGGCGGCATCTAACACGATGTCATTAACCGGAACAAGTGAATTGGCTAGGTTTATAACAGTCGGTAAAGAGCATTACTCGCCTAAGCCAGAGAGCTTTCTTGATGCTTCTTTGCGATACGGCTTGCCTTTTGTTCTAGGATCGCTTTCTGGTTTATCTGCAAGGACTTCTTCCAAGACGAAGAGTGCGGGGATTATTAGAGACGAGCTTACCGCTAAACGCGGCGGCGGTGGAGTGACGCTCAGCGAGGTCCGTCCAGAATACGTTGCGAAGGAAGCCTCGCGGGTCGAGGCAGGTAACAAGAACGCCATTAAATCGCTATGGAGCATTAGCTCAAATATTGGTGAAGAAATAATGAAGATCGGTGATATACCCGACACTTCCGGTTTAGCGCGGGACTTATCTTCTAATATCGGTGAACTCAAGCGGGTTCAATCGGCTGCTGTTAATGCCCGTGATGACGCACAAAGGCTCATGCAGGCATCGGAAAAGGCCAAGCTTAACTTTTCAGAGAAAGCGCCGGGATTGGAGGCTCGCGCCAAGGTCGCCGCTCTGGAAGCGACAAAACTAGAGGTTGTTTACCATAAAAACGTTCAAGAACTCTTCGGCGGCAACCTAAAGCCGTTTACTGATATTCAAAAAGGCGTCAGGAACGAAACGGTTCAGCGAATCGTTAATGAGTCCGACGACGTAATGAAGGTGCATGTAAAAGAGGCTTATGCAAACACAGGGCTTAATGCTAATTCACCCGTCTTGAATGACGAAGCATTTTATGCAGCGGTATCGCGAGCTAAAGGGAGAGGCGGTGTTTTGTTCGATAACAGCATCAGGAAGGATGTTATTGAGGTATACAAAGATTTCCATGCTAAGCGATCAGTTGACAATGCTATATCGCTAGGTGACTTTCAGCGATTCAGGGGCGAGGTTTATGACGGCTTACTCAAGAAGGGAATGTCAGAAGGTGCCGCAAAGAGACTGGCTGGTGAGGCTTACGGAGTCCTTAATGATGCTGCTGAGCATACGCTTGGATCGCTTAATCCCGGAGCCCTTCCTAGGTGGAAAGCGGCTGACGCATTAGCACGAGCTAGGTTTGCGGCTAACGAGAGCCCCGTTATCGAGATGATTAAGTCAGGAGACTCTGACGCTATCTTCGATTACATCACCAAGAATGGGTTTAATGTCTTTAACAGGGAAGTATCTTCGTATAGGCATCTTATCGCCTCAACAGGAAACCCCTTAGATGCCGCAGCCGTCAAGTTAGCATCCGAAACTGGAGATTCGTTTGTTAGCATGTTGAACGACACTGTAAATGAGACACTTTTCAGAAGGAACGCTTCAGTTGCTAGCGGTTTCCGCGAGGGGTTTGTTGCTTACGACATACCGGGAATTATTAAGGATACGGAAAAACTAGCAGGCGCAGGGTTCCCGATTTCCTCAATGGATGCCAAGGGTCTTCAGTCCTTAGCGCGGATACAATCATCAGGAACGGTGAACGGGTTCAGCGTTGACCAAATCAATAAGTTTTACGGTCTCGCTGCTCAGGTTGGCATCCCGAAGGCAGAGGCCATGACGATATTCGAGAGGCATTACGCGCAAGCGCTGATAACGAATGGTTACAGTTCGTCCAAACGCTCACTCGCGCTTGCTAACGCGGCTTCCAAAAAGGCTAACCTTACCTCTCAGGAAGCAAATGTTTTAATGGCTCAGGCGCAGAATGATCCTCTTGTTGTGTTTATGTCTGGAACTGGTGCCAAATTAAGCCAAGATATGGCTAATAATGGAAACTTTGTCCAGCGCGTTCTCTCTTTGCCGTCGGGGACTGCTCGTGAAATGATGGAATCTCTTGAGAGGGCGGGAAGGTATGGGGATGCAGACAGGCTAAGGTCAGCTGCGTCAGGAACCGTCTTGCAGCAGTTCGAGCCAACCGCGAACGGATATTTACAAGCAGACATAGGCAAAATAAGCGATTTCTTTTACAGGAAGGGTGGAGAGTTCACTGACAGGCGGAACACCTTGCGCGCCATTTTAGGGACAAAGGGTTACGATAATTTAGAGTCCATTATCCCCCGAACCGCTCGTGGAATAAACGAAACCAGATTGCGACTTAGTCCTCCCGGTGGCAGAGACACCCTTTTCCCTGTTAAAGCTAGGGCTGGTGGTCCTTTTGGTGCTATTTACGCGAGCGCACAAGAAATATCTGATTTCGCCAAGAACACGCGCTATAATTATCTTTATCGCCGTTACGTTGATCCTAAATACGCTGGGGCGTTTGCACAGAGGGCAGGCGATGCGGATAAGATCGTAGGTAGCAACCCTGTTCTTTCTCTGGTCATGCGGTTAGCAGACGAAGACGACGCTGTGTTTGGCAAAGGGCAAGACGGCCCTCGTTAAACGAGAAAAGCCCCAGAAAGGGGCTTAAAACGTCCGTATGGGGCATCGGGGCATCCGTCCGTAATAAGAACGGGGGAATTAATCAAAACGGAATACCTTCTTCGTCTGCTTCTTCGTATTCTACCTCAGGGGCGGGGGGGCGAACATGAGCACGAGGGGCGGTGTCGCTAGCCTGCCCCCGGACGCTGCGCTCACCGAACCACCAAAGGGCACCCCACTCAGGTGCTTGAAGCGCGGCCTTAATGGCAAAATCTTCCCCGAACTCTTCTTTGAATGCTCCGTAAACCTCACGGGCCAGTCCGGCCCACGCTTGAGCAAGCTCTTGGCTGTTTAACCCTTTCTGGGAATCAACGGACTTATGCACCGTGGTCGTATTCGGGGAAGAATACGTCTTGGAGTAAGGCTTAGAAGGGCGAGGAGGGTGAGCTTGCATTTTCTGGCTATGATCTTGCGCTGCTTGCTGCGCTGGAGGCTGATCTCCATCTGCCGCTGAAACAGTGACATTACCCCCGACTCCCGCTTGCGGGTGCCCGTTCCAGTCGTCCTTGCGCTGGATGCTGAAGCCCTTCCCCTTTCCCTCGACACTCAGCTTGACCCGAGCACCGTTCCAAGCAGAGAACAAGTCCGCGTTACAAGAGAGATTGATTTTATCGTCCCCGTCTTCCAATAGTGCGGTATAAAAGCCGAACTTAGGGTTCTTAGGGAACTTAATAACACCGACCAAGGGTTCGTTGATGAAGTCCTTGGGTGCTGCTTGGATTGCGTGTTGGATGCTCATTTGATTTGTTGATTCGTTTTTGTTGAATAAGTTTTATTCGATTGATGAATTCTTGGTTAATTCCGGTCCGGCGTCAAGCCTTTTTGTCTTTTTGCTCGGCTCTCCACTCAAGATACTTCCCGTGCTGGGATTCGTTTATCTGGTAATACCGTCCGGTTTGCTTGCATTGCATGGCGTATTGAACCGTCCCGGCAGCAGTTACTCTCTTCTTGTTTACACAGACGTTAGTTCCGCCGCCGAATGGGCTCTCCCACTTATCCTTGCCGTTCAGGACGCCAGCGTGGGTCTTATGAGGCATTACGGATGCTAATTTAAGGTAAACCTCTTGGAGCATCAGAACATCTCGCTTGCAATAAGTAACCATTTCCCTCAAGGATGCTTGGTTGTTATCCAAGAGAATCTTCTTCCAAAGGTCGAACGTGGTCTTGATCTTACCACCGACGCCTAAGAACTTCCCGATGTAATCTAATCGGTTTGAGTTAAAGTAAAACTTCCGCCGCGCCCAAGCTAGAGTGTCAATCGTTTTGTAAGAAGGGAACGTAGGGATCCCGTGAAACAAGCAACGAGTCTTAATCCATGGGAGGTCGAAGCGGTCTCCGTTATGACCGACTAACTCATCCGCTTGATTAGCAACTTCAATGAACTCTGTTAATGCTTTCTTGTCGCACTGGTCCTTGTCCCATTGAACAAATTGAACCGTTTTCTCGTGTTCCCATTTGTAACAAATGCAAATAATCGCACGCTCTTTGATGATGCTATCCGGTTGGATACTTAACTTGTATCCGGCCCTCCAGAACATCCCGACGTTCGGGGATGTTTCTATGTCAAAAAAGAGGCGGTTAACACGGTCAGGTTTTTGAGATTTCATTTTGTTATTCCTTATTACTTATTCCTTATTCCTTATGCTGATGCTTTTACGGCATTGCCGTATGATTTATGCTTACGGCAGATTGCCCTGACAGCCCCGAGGGGGATGCCTGTGGCTTGTGAGATTGACTTCATTGGCAAGAGTTCTTTCCTTCTGAATCTTAGGGCTAAGATCTTGTTAACTTCTTCCTTTGTGACGCTTTTAACCAAAGCATCGTCCGAGAAAATGGTTCCGCTTTTTCGCGCTTGGCTCAAAATGGAAACGACTAAGCTATACGAGCACTTGAACTCTCTGGCGATGTCTTCCAAAAGCCCACCATTGAGCTTGCTGGTGACGATGTCCTTCCTTGCCTTTGCCGAGATGCGCTCTTCCGCGAAACCTACGTTGCTTCCCGCCATTAGCTTAGGCCCGAAGCTTCTAACGAGCCATAGGCAATTAGCGGCGGTTTCCGCTTGGGTATTACCTTGAAACATCGGGCGAGTATTGAAGGTTATCGTTAATCGAGATAAGCCCGTGCAAGACGGTTATGAACACTTTGTTCCTCTCGGATGTTCGGAAGATGTTGATTTCATCCCCTGAGTCGATAGCGCAAAGCATATCACTTACGGCGTAATCCGTGAGCTTCTGGAGGTTTGTCTTGAATTGGTCTGTTTTCGTTAGTTCTGATTTCATTCTGATTTGTTAGTTATTCTTACTTGAGTAAAAGATACCCTTTGGCGTAAGCCCACTTAGGGTTCCGGTGAATATTGTCATGCATTTCACGGCTGACCGCAAGCCAATACTGCGTATCGAGTAACATCTTCCCGACGCGGCCTTTTCTGTGGTGTATATCCGTGGCTTCGGGGCATCCGTTAATCCCAGCAGTCTTTAAGCACTCCGTGGCGTGCTCCCTGAGCCAGACCTCGCAGTAAGGATGATCCACTAAGTAAGCTTTCCTGAGCTTGGAATACTCCTTTAGCTCAAGGGCTCTCTTAGTGCTGACCTTGCGTAACGGCGTGCGTTTCATTCCGTGTCCTTGGGCGCAACTTCCCATTCAAGAAATTCCTTAATGTCATCGCAAAGCAATAGATACACTGTTAAATCGCTAGGATTTCTCCTCCCCCAAATACCTTTCCCCCATTGGGGAATTAAATGATAAGTCAATCCGTCGTCGGGGTAAACGAAGCGTAAGTCGGTGATGTTTGCGTCTCTAGGTAAGTCTTTAATTTTCATAATCGCCATTTTGTCCTGCCGTGTAAGCTTGTTTCATGGCCTTGCGGTCAATCCACTCTTGGAACGACCTCATCGCATTAATAGGAAATGAATGGCTATGCCAACTGAGAAGGTTGCGACGATTGCCATTCCTATGAAATGAACGAGGCACATATCTCGGGCAAAGCGGCGAAGGTTTTTCTCCCTTTCTATCCAATGCTTTATATCCGTTTTGTATGGTTCGGGTATTTCCGAAAATTTGCAGTGCATGTATTCCGGTGGGATTGGTCGCTCCTTCATGGCGAGTCTCCTTGACCTGCCGTGTAAGCTTGTTTCATGGCCTTGCGGAAGTTCGCTCGTGTAAGCGTGACTTGATCCTTACTCAGGAGAGGAAGCCCAGAAGTAAGGGACGTGAACCATTCTTCAAAGCTTTGCGTGGCCATCGGTGTCTTCCTGACGCCTGAGTTCGTCCCGAATAATTCATGGAAGGATAAAGGTTTCATTCGATTAATCCGTATCGCTTGAACCCATCCAAAGACCATCTAGCCCCAAGCTAATATCTTTAAGCGCGTCTATCCCTGCCTCTAACCGCTTCTTTAGCTCAGCAATCTCAGCATCCGCTTCGGCTAGTTCTAGCTCTAGCTCCCGAGCGTCCACATACGGGACGTAATCCATGCAGCTCTTGTGTCCTTCGGCGTCATTGAACTCGCCGCGATATGTCCATACGGCTACGGAGTCCATACGGGGGGATAACGATCTCTCTTCTTCGATGTCTTTCATGTTATTCCTTGGTTAATTCCTTGGTTGATTCTGTGTCGTTCCAGTAAGGTCGGACTTCTTTAGCCCAGCGGTTCCTAAATGATTCTTCTCCATCGTCACAGCTTACAAGCCAATCTACTCGTTCCACCATATCGGCGGCTTGCCTTAAAGTGTGCTCCGCTTCACGGAATTTATTCAGAATATCAGGCGGGTAATCCCGGCGTGAATTATTCGTTCTTATCAAGCGGTCAATATCGTCCGCGATTTCCTCAATTCGGTATTGGTTATAATCGAAATGTCCTCCACTCATATTTATTCCTTGGTTTTTACGTTTCTGTGAACTTAGTATACTTTGCGATAAATTTGCATTTCGTCTTCCCGAGCGGACCGTCTCTCATCTTTAGCTGGATAAGCTCCGTCTCGAAAATTGATCCGTTAATGTCTTGCTCTAAGCCAGCCGAGTCCTTAACAGGACGGTGTAAGGCAATGATCCGGTGAGCATCTTCCTCGATACTCCCTGAGTCCCGGAAGTCCGTCCTTGCTGGTGCTCTGTTGTCTCTTTCATTTCCACGGTTTAATTGTGCCGCAACTACTAAAGCGCAGTCAAGCGTTTTCCGTAACGGAATCATGGCTTTGCTAAGTGCGGTCATTTTCTCGTATTGCCCGTTCTTAGAGGCCGATTTCATCCCGATCAATCCCATGTAATCAATGAAGACGACATCCGGCTTGAAGTTCACAGCTAAGAGCCTGCATCTTGCCTCGATTTGGTCAAGGGTAAGATCGCGGTCGAAGATGACTAAAGGCTTGTCGTAAAGGGAGTTCACTTTATCCCGGAGCCTCTGGACCTTAATCGGGAACTCGTCCCTGAGGTGCCGAAGATTAACCTCTGCTGCTTGAGCGGACATTTGCAAGACAACAGCACGGCTCGAAGTCTCTAGCGTGAACATGGCTACCCGCTTGCCCCGTCCTAGATTAAATGCCGCCATTTGGTTAATAAAGGAACTCTTCCCCGTGGAGGTTCTGGCCCCGATGACAACATACTCGTGAGACTGAATCCCCGTGGCAGCGTTATCGAAGTCCGGAAGCCCCGTGAAGATTAAGTCATCTTCAACGCCTGTATCTTGAAGGCCTTTATCCATCCAATTAAGCGCGGACCCCAGAATGTCCTTCATGCTCTCCTCACGGTGCTCCGTAGGTCTCATAATAAGCTGGAGGTTGTCCACTTCTGCCTTAATATCCGCATACGGGGACTCATCCGCGATCCGGTTAGCAATATCCTCCACGGCTGGTTTGACTTGTCGCAGGATACCTGCTTCTAGGACTTGGCGAAGGGACTGCTTCCCGAAAGCCGTAGTCGGCGCAGCGTTCTCGCATTCCAGAATCTCATTCATGGGGCATGTCTTCCCCATACTCAGGTAAAGCGCGGTTACGTCCGTTCCTCTGTTCTCTGCCCTCGATGTCAAGATAGCAACCCAGAGGTCTTTGCGCTCAACGGAGGTAAAATAGGACTCGTTAAGCCCGTCTTGAATAGCTAGATCGACTAATGCGGCGTCTTTGATGCACGAGCCAAGGAAGATTTTTTCTGTGTTCATGTTAAAATGAGAATACCTCTTGTCCCATGCGACGTGCCGCGATCTCGCAATATCTTTCCTCGCGTTCAATCATCACGCACTTGCGGCCAAGGTCTTTGCATGCGCGGCCCGTCGTGCCAGAACCAGCGAATGGGTCGAGGACGGTCCCCCTATCGGGGCAATGTAAATGAACAAGCCTTGCCCACGCCTTGATCGGCTTTGAGCACGGATGCTCTTTACAGGAAGGCGGCTCTGTCAGCACAAAAGAACATGGTCGCCCAAGGTTCTTTTCTGCCATGTGCGAGACGCCGTAATATAGAATGGGTTGTGAGTCCATATTCCCCCATGCCTGCATCCCAGAAGCGGCAGGCTGATAGAAGCACCCGAAGCTCTGAGCCTGTGGATATAGGTCGAGGTTTCGGCATCCCGGCGTAATAACTCCGCTTCTGCACACATCAAGACAGAGGCGTATCACCGGAACGCAAACAGTTCTGACGGTTTCTCGTGTGTCGTTAAAGCAATCCGTGTATGCGCCCTTCGCCCTTGCCTTACTTGTCGTGCCGCGACCTCCATCAATCCCATACGGCGGATCTGTCAGCAACAAATCAAACCGCCCCAGCGTCGGCACGATTTCGCGGCAATCACCGTGGATTAGAAATACCGAATCATCCTCGTAATATGGCTTAGGTAATGTTTTTTCTGTGTTCATGTTTACGTTAATTAAGTTAATGGCCGAACAATCGCATTAGAGCCTATCCCTCTCGGGAAGGCTCAATCGCTGTTTTAGCCAGATCAGAAAGCCTGCCGATGATCTCAAAGGCTTCATCCTCGATGTCACCCCGCCAGCGGTCGCTCGGGGCGATCATCAGGTGCAGTCCAGACTCGCCTTTCCGTCGCGCAATCCATATCGAATCCCCCCAGAATTGGAGATCCGCGACGTATCCGTTCACGCAGCGATTGATGTTGGCTCCGCACGAGGTTTCAGAGTCTTTTACTTTGATTTGAGCGTGTGATGTGATTATGTCCATAAGCAAGAAAGGCTAACAAGTGGATGCTGGCAACGGCGGGAAGTTGCCTGTTTTGTTATACGGCTTGTGTTCATTCGTTATTTGTTATTCGCGAATACCGAATTATTTCTGGCGAGGGTCATACTTGGCTCTCCACCTAAACAAAGCAAGGCAATGCTTGAACATCGTCCAACTTTCTTTCAATTGTTCGTAATCCCACTTAACAACGTCAACCCGTCCCGGCTCTGTCGTGGAGATGTAAACATTGTAACCAATGGCTTTTTCTCCGATGGGGTAATCGTAAGAAGTCCCCCAGAAGGCCGCGATGTAAGCCGCAATCTGCAAAGGCTGGGGTTCTGTTGGTTCAACTTCCTTACCGGGCTTCGTGCGCTTGGTCTTGAAGTCCAAGACCCCGTAGCTCGTTGGGGACTTAAAGATAATATCAGCGGTCCCTGCATACCCGTAAGGGTTATTCACAACTACCCTTTCGGCGTGCATAATCTCGATGCCTAGTTTCTCAATCGCCCGTGCCGTTGGGAGCACGAATTCATTAGAAGAAAAAGGAACCCCGTTTACGTCGATCAATGTTTCGCCGTAAGTCAACGGCTCCGCGTAATAAGATTCCAGCGCAGCGTGGACTTGCGTGCCGATAGCGGCTGCACCGCCTGCATCTTTGCCGGACTCCTCTGCCATAGAGCGGAAGTAATCATCGAATGGCTCGCCGGATCCCGGAGGGGAGTTAAAGCAAGCCTGTGCCATTTGCTGGGACTTGTAATAGTCCAACGCAGGCGCAGAGAGAATCTTCGTGCAAGCGGAGACGGAAGGGAGAAGCTCTTGCTTGCGTGCATCCTTGATGTTAGTCGCTCGCGTAGTGTTCTTGGCGTTAGGTCCGCAGGCTTGAGTGTGACGGGGCTCCCCGGCGCGTGTGTAATAATGACTGCTTTCTTGGCTCATTTTTTATCCTTTTGTTCGTAAATTTCTTTAACGTCAACCTTGAGTATATTTGCAACGGCGGAAATGCTCATGAAGTAATGCACTTGCCCGATGTGCTTGCAAACTGTCCTATCTGGGTATCCATACTGGATGATTTTCTTCCCACCGTCAAGCAAAGGCTGACAGCGAAAGCGGAAATCTGCACAAGTGCAAGCACCTCGCCCTCCGTTTGCTAGTAAGTCCACGGAGTAATCCAAAGGATCGTCAGCGGACCCAACCCAAAAGGTCATCCGGTCCCCTGAGTAAGAAACAGTCACTCATCCTCCTTCGCTTGCATGGCGGCGTGTGCGCTCATTTCCATATCCCCCGGTTGCGGATTTTCTGGTCAAAAACGGCGACGCCCTTGATCGCGTAGAGTAGAGCCTCGCGGCCCGTTTCCGTTGCGATGCCATATTCATCGCAGATGATCGAAATTGGATCGGGGGAGGTGACGCGGACGAACTCGAAAACCTCGTTCCCCGTGATTAGCTCGCCGACGAAATGCTTTTCAAGGGGTTCATAATCCCCGTCTTCGTCGAGGGGCGACGCGAAATGAACGTAGTCCGTGGCTCGGAGGGTTTCCCCGACTCCTAACGTTCTTGAGTTTTCTGAGTTAGGTGTCATATTATGATTTTGCGTTTTGTTTCCCGATGGCCTTTTCAAGCCCTTTATGGACGGATTCTAGCTGTTCTGAAAGGGCTTTCAGGTCATCGCATCCCTCGCCGCATTTATCCTGTATAATGCCCTTAACGGCGGCGAAAGCCGATCCGAAGAAGCCTAGTTCTGTCTTTGACGTGTAAGCGCATCCCTTCTCCCCGACTAGCTTGCCTTTGACTATGAAGTCCCTTTGATAAACTTTATCTTGAAAGCGCAAGAGCTTCCAGTTCGAGTGATCTTCTCTTTCGATTGTGTAATTTTCGTATTTCATGGTTTTGGGTAGTATAATTTGACGATTACTGCGCATTCTTTTAGTGTGTCTTTTGTCGCGGCGTCGGCGGCGGCGACGGCGGCGAAGACGGCGTCGGTATATGCAGCGTCACGGGCGGCGGCGGCGGAGTAGACTGAGGCGAAGACGGCGGCGTCGGCAGCGTAGGTGGCGTAGGCGGAGCGGGCTGCTGGGGAGGTGCCGAAGGCGGCGTCGGCGGCGGCGACGGCGGCGTCGGCGTCGGCGGCGGCGTAGGCGTAGGCGGAGGCGGCGGTATATGCTGCGTTACGGGCGGCGGCCAACGCTGCGTCCGTTATTTCACCCCGACTCCACGCTTCGCACGCATCTAGGCATTCCCGCATGCGGTGATCGCCGGGATGCTTATTTTCGTAAATTGGCAAGACCAGCCGGGCGCATTGCGCGGCCACGAAAACCAGCTTGCGGCGTTGGTCTAACGTCCGGCATTTGTGCGCTGCAAGCCAAAGCAACCAGTCCCCTCGGTCGCAGGCGTCCCATGCCTGTTGGAGTGAATCGTAACCGTCCGCAAAGATGACGGCTTCGCTGCACGCATGGAGTCTGCGTAAGTATTTTATGTGAGCTTTCATTTCATCCCTGCCGCTTTAGAATAAGGGCTGATCTTCGCGGCGATCCACGCAGGAAGGAAGCGAAGGAACCTTCGGACCTTACCCCGGCCCACGTATTCGCAATTCACTATTTCCACGTATCGCTCTGTGCTGACCGTTCCATCATCATACCCGACTTGGATTCGCGATAGCGATGGCCAATTCTGGAGGACTACGGCGGATGACTCCGCGAATGTCTCCAGCCAGTCACCGGGGCGTAATCTGGATATGTAGATGCCCCTTGTGCTCAATTTGCTACTGAGTTTGAATAAATTTTTCTCTGATTTAGTGTTCATTTTTGTTTTTTTGTGTTTTGGGCGTCGTAGGCGGCGGCGGTGGCGTAATAGGCGTCATAGGCGACACGGGCTGCGTCGTAGGCTCGGAAGGCGTCACGTGTTGCAGTTGGGGAGTCTTGGCGGGTTAGGGGGTGTCGGATGGCTAGGTGTGCTTCACGGGCCGCTCGGTAGGTGGCTAGGGCTTCGTCGCGGGTGGCCTTCGCGTCGGCGGTGGTTATGGGTTTTGGATTCATGTTTTTCCTTTAGTTTTGGTTGACTTCGCTTTCGTGCGCTTCGCCTTGGCCCTTTTGGCCCTTAAAGCTTTCTTTTCCTCCGGCGTCTTATGAGCGGGATGGATAAAATCATAAGGCTTTTCTTGGAGGTATATCCAAAGCCCTAGCAAGCAATCGAGGTAGTCCGCCCCTTGGTTCTTGAGTCCGACCCTTATAAATGCGTTACGGACCTTCCCCTCCCACGAATTCGACGCCCTGCGCAAAACGCCTCGAACTAGCCCTGTTGCATGGTCATGGTCTAAACAAGGAGAGGACAGCGTAAGGTTACTTATGGGGCAGATCCCCCCTTGCTCGCCGATTAACCGCGCTTTAAGCAGCTTGGCGTCTTTTACGGTGAGCTTAGGTTTCATCTTCTTAATCCTGATCTTCTTTTTTGCTGAGGTAAAGGGTGATTTCCTTGGTTCAGTGCATTATTACGCTTACTTATCCACGGCTTTCTTGAGCAGTGCTGGTTCTAATCTGGTTCTAATTTGAATCAATTAGAATTAAAAACGCATTAAACCGTCCTTGATTACTGAGTAATTAGGCAATAAGGGTTTAATTGGGTTATAAATGATTAGAATCTGTTAAAGTGTTAAATTCTTAACCTCTTAATTCTCCCCGAATAAGCATATTGTAAAAACGTGCTTCCCTTCGGTTTACAGAGAGACTTTCTGGCATTTCTGCCAGCTTTTAGCTCTGACGCTGAATCCCCCCGTGGTCTGCTTCCCTTTCGGATACTTTCGGTCGTTTCTGACCTAGTCGGCTAAAGTCTCTCACAAAGGCCACTAGGATTTTATTCCACAACAGGATCAACGGCGAGCCTTTTCTATGGGTTCCGCGCCCCATGTCCTTTATTCTAGGCCAAGAGAGCCACGTCAGTTATCGGAGGGTTAATACAACCGCCCGATCATTATAACGTAGGCAAAAAAAATGCCCCTGAGTGGTAACGCACCCAGAGGCTGCGAGTCGGTCCTTAACGGGACAAGACAAGCAAAATCAAAACGCGTTACCGTCTATCCTTACCCTAGCACAAGGTTTTCGTGGTTGTCAATCATTTTCTTATTTTCTTATTTTCGGATTGCGCCTAGGGTGCATCCGCCGTTAGAGTAATGGGTGATTCCAAATCGCCCATCGCTTGATTTACTCGGCAACCCCATACCGGAAGCCACCTTGGCCGACAAAACGCTCGCACGGGTATCTAAACCGCCCGTGTCGGGCAGGCTAGTTACCCCGGCCATGCCGATCTCCCAAAGTTTTGCGGATAAGCCGCTTGATTCATTAGTTAAAGATTCATCCATAAAAGATCCTTGTTTACGTCCTTACGTTGTTTTTCACGAGGGGAAGAACCTGACTTGGCTCATTCATTAGTGTTAATCCTCGCCGCCGCCGTCACGGAGCCATTCGCGCCACTCGCGGCCCCCGAAAATGTAAGCCAATACCCAGTAAACGCAAGCCAAAAGCGCAAGCGGGACGAATACTATTGATAATAGCGTTTTCTTCATATTTGTCGGAATTTATGTTATAAGTTCGCAACTTACTGACAAGAAGCAACTTCCGCGAAGTAACGCCCGAGTTCTTGCGCGGTCTTAACCGAAAGCCAAGAACCTTCCGCTTCGCTGACCTGACAGAGCGCGGAAACAACTTCCGCCTCTGTTTCCGTGTCTTCTGGTTTATGCGTGGTTTTCATCTTCAAAAACCCTGAATGACAATTCCTCCATCGAATTCGATGACTTGCGTATTGTCGCGCAGGTACTCCATCGCGGCCCCTTCTTTTTCGTCCTCTTCTAGGTCGTCAATCCCGGCGTCATACCCAGCGTCATTGATGCAGTCTAGGGCTGACACGTATTCTGAGTAGTCGCAGCAAATTGCGATGGGGTCGAATTCAAGCTCTTCACCCCCGTCCTCCTCATATCCTTCTAGGTATTCGAAAATGGCCTCAAGCGCGGCCCAACTGAAATTTTCGGGCCGGATTTGCTTGAAGCGGTGGCAGAACTGTGAACTGTTGAGTGTTTCTTTCATGATTTTATTTGTTTATTTGTTTGTTTTTTGGTCTTAACGAGAGGGATTCAAAAGCAAGCCGCGAAAAAGAAGGCAAGGGCAATGCCAATCGCGCAGCAAGCGAGGGTTTCAAGTAGGGCTTTCATTTTGCGGCGTCTAGGGCGTCGGTGTATGCGGCAAAGGCCGCGTCGGCGCGGTCGGATGCGTCTAGGGCGTCGCGAACGGCGGCGGCGGCGAGGTCGGCGCTTGCTTCGATCATCTCGTAAGCCTCTTCGGAGTAGCCGTTATGGCTCTGCCCCTGAAAGTGCATTAAAGAGCAGTCGGAGCCATTCCAGACCGCCACGGACATTGAGGATTGGCCGACTTCTTCGGCCCAATATATTTCACCCTCGGCGGTAAGAACTAGCCGATGCCAATTTGAGCCCATAGACAATTCGTAAGCCGTTGCGGCTTCGGCGGTGATTTCTTCGATGATTTCTTCGATGGTTTTCATTTTGTTTTTGTTTGTTTTTCCGGCACGTTTTGCGCCGGATTGAGAGCATCATTCAGATCAGCGCAAGAGCGTCAAGCACTTTTCTATTTATTTTTTCCGCCGCCCCCCAAGCATCATGCACAGTAAACTCGATCAGTGTATCCTGCATCACCCACTAATCACGGCACCTTAAGCAACGAGCAAGCTCCTAGGTAAGGGCAATCAGGCTAGGCTAGGCAATCAGGTCCGTAATCGTGGAGGGTATGCTGTCGGGCGTAGCGTGTCGGGCCTAAATCGTTCACCCTCCCTCCCCCACTAAGCCAGAAAACCCCGTGTTTTTTCGCGACTTACATAAGTGCCCTGTTTTTCGTTTCATAGGTAAAAGGCAACATTGTCCACCGTGCCGACTTACGTAAGTCATTTTTGGGCACGAAAAAAGCCGCCCGGTGAGGAGCGGCCTTGGCTTGGTTAAGGTTGCGAGAGGTTAGTCTAGTTGAATTTCATGGCTCGCCGCTAGGGCGCGGCCTGCCCCCGTGAAGCAAATCCATGTATTTCCCTCGGCAGTCTGTGTTCTGATTAGCCCTGCCTGTTTGAGTTGCGTGAGGTTCCCGCGGCCCTCGACGTCACCGCCGACATTGCCGCCCACCAGAGGTGTGCCAGACCAGTTTCCCGCGTCGCGTGCGTAGGCGAGGAAGAGTTCGAGTGATTTGCTAGTAATGCTCATGAGTTTGTTTTGTTTGTCATATTTGTATGTGGTTTATTCCCAGAGCGTTTTGCTCTGGACTGCACGCACTCAATCAGTCACCCTTCATCGCGTCAAGACTTTCTTTCAATCATTTTCACCCATTAGCAATCCTAATCAATCATTAGATCGCCTAATGCACGAGAGCGGGGGGGGGGGGGAAACCAACGGGGGGGGTGGGGAGATATGTTTGGGTTGGGGGGGGGAAAAAAAAAAGCCCCAAGGGG